>Ga0265293_10000307_pt1 | contig 120167 bp, 91 predicted proteins | sample Munlanlewell138R_FD_192505 | JGI IMG/M metagenome (GOLD analysis project Ga0265293, IMG submission 192505) | Leachate microbial communities from a municipal landfill in Southern Ontario, Canada - Leachate well 138R | ecosystem: Engineered > Solid waste > Landfill > Unclassified | place...
CGGAACGGCTCATCGATCCGATGTGTCTGGGATGGGGAGCCCTATTACTCCTCATCCCCCCATACACATCGGATCGAAAGCCGACGATGCCTAAAAAAACGCAAAAAAAACGGTGAGACCGCCTTATGCGGACTACCTAACAAAAATCGTAGAAAGTCCTATTGCCGCTGAACTAAGACATTCTCATGACCCGGAATTTACCTATATTTGCGTTTATTCGCGTCTAAAAAAAATATTCAGTTTCTTGACTTTAAGTTATATCAATGATATAATTGCACTAGAAGGATTATAATAACTACCCAAAGTGCTTTTGTGTGTATAGATATAAGTTATAGTGTCGATTCACTCTGAGAATCATTTTATGATTCTGGTTTTAGGTAACACAGAGGAATACTATTCATTCATAAGCTATACGCATTTGTTTGGAATACTGAATGAGAGCTGTTAGCGTGTTTTCAGGAGAAACATGACCCGCAAAAAAAACAAGAAGGAGAACAGAAACGATGACCCATTTCACAAGAAAACCCATAGCGACGGCGATGGTGATCGCCATGGCTGTAATATCCGCAATGAACGGTTGGGGAGATTGTTTATGTAAAGACCCTGATACCGGGGAGTTGTTGATGGATATTGGGGGCAAGGCGATTGCCAACACTCTCAATCTCGTATATCCTCCTTGGTATATACCCTACGAAGATTGGGACTATAACAAGGACGGCGTCTTAGATAGCGCCCAATTTGCGCTGCTCACCGAATTACTTTGTCTGGATACGGTTGAAATCGTTCATACCTTCGGTCCTGTCACCCCCGTGACCGTAAAAAAAATCCAGGATGATTTCGAAGGGAATCGTGCTTTAGTGAAAACGCTGTTAGGTGAATTCGACGAGATCCTCGATTTCTTATTAGATGCTGCGCCCTTGGCAATCAGTATTAGCGATCAGATGGAAGCGCCTGTGAACGCAGCCGCTTTAGCGGAAGTCATTGAAAACGACGCGTTTAAAAATGGCAGCGTACCGCTTACTTGGGCGGGGCTGACCTATTCTAATCTTGCCGAATTCTTATTTAAAGCCGGCGACGGGGCACTCTATCACCAAAGCCACGGTCATCTTCCCTCCATTGAAGGTACCTTTAACGAATCCAATCAGGCAGTTGCCTGTGTTGGTGCCGCCATGCTGAGCGTGGCGACTCCTGACCTCGTCGACAAAGCCATGAACAACACGTGGTACAAACGCTTTGAGCGGGGCGTTGCGCTCAAAGATTTAGATTGGGCGTATTTGCAAGCCAAATTTGCTTTGGATGCTGACGATATTGAAAGCATTGAAGGGATTGCCGAAGAAGTGGCTGATATCGCGGAAGAATCGGGAATCGACGAAATTCCTTCTTTTGAAGACGGTGATTTTGTCGAAATTGCGGAAATCTTAGGGGATGCCGTCTGGGGTGAAGACGGAGAAACCCTTGCAGAACTGCTTGATGCTGCCGGCGGCGACGTCGAAAACTTTGTTGACAACTATTTTGTCGTTGCTGAGTATTGCCCGGACTACGAAGACTTTGAAGTCGCCGGTGACGCTATTGCCGGAGCCATCAAAGTTTGGGACAGCGCCGGCAACTATACCCAATTCCACAATTACTATGCTTGGGATTTGAACGAGGATGGGCTCGCCGATCATTTACAAATCAGCATTCTCGCGAAACTGCTCTGTTTGAACCAGAATGAATGTGAATCCCTGCCCTTCGTAGATGCGCAGGCACTCCAAGATACTTGGGAATTGAACTTCGGAACTGCTCAATCCTTAGTCGGCGATGTCGCTGATTTCTTGAATGAAGAAGATATCTGTAGTCGAGATATTGCGGCATTGGTGGATAAAGTCGCTGATGCCGTAGACGAAGTTGCCGATGAAATGGAGGTGGATCATGGCAGTGAACTGTTGCCGCCTGAGCTTTTCGGTGGTTCTGTACCGGCGGAATGGGCCGGTAAGACTTTTAATGACCTTGCAGTATACCTGAAAAAGGCTACCCTGAGCATGCGTAAACATGCAGCCGACGCTGACGCTCTTGTGACGCAACTTTGTTCGACCTTGGCCGACGAATTGAGCCATCCGAATTTGACCGTTAAATTGGGTGCTGCAGTTGCTGCCCTCGCCGATGATGTCCACGTGGATTGGATCCTCAATAATGTTTGGTTCGCCCGTTTGGAGAAAGCCAAAGAACTGCTCGACATGGATTGGGACGAACTGAAAGCACTCGTTCCCGACGCCGCAGCCACCATTGACAAAATCCTAGCCAAGGCGGAAGATGTGCTCGGCAAAATTGAGGCAATTGAAATTCCTGAATTTCGCGTTGATTTTGATGCCATTGAACTGTTGCTACCCGGTTCCGATTGGGCAGGAAAAACCTTGGCCGAACGTTTGATACCTTACGGTAACAATCTAGAAGAATTCTGGCAAGAAGAAATTGAGCCGCTCATCGAAATACGGGATTGTGACGACGGCATTGATTGTACGATTGATAGTTGCGATCCGGCAGTGGGTTGTGTGCATGTCTCTGATGATAGCCTCTGTGCTGATGGCGAATACTGCGATCCTGAAGTTGGTTGCGTTCCTGTAGAAGGCGAAGGTGAAGAACCTGTCGAAGGTGAGGAGCCTGTTGAAGGAGAAGTTGAAGGCGAAGAACCTAGCGAAGGCGAAGAACCTGTCGAAGGTGAAGAGCCAGTTGAAGGAGAAGTTGAAGGTGAAGAACCTAGCGAAGGCGAAGATGTTACCGGTTCCTATTGCGATACATTTTCAAAAAGCGGCGAATTGATTTTCAATGTTGCAGGTAAAGCTATTGCCCAAGCAATCAGAACCATAGACACAAAGAATGCTTATCCTGAGTACCACCAATACTACAAATGGGATTTGAATAACGATGGTATTGATGATCATTTGCAATTCGGTGTCTTGGCAAAATTGCTCTGCTTGAATGAAGATAAATGTACAGCCTTCCTGCCCTTTATTGATACTGAAACCGTTCAGGAAATTTGGGAACTCAATTTAGCTGCTGCAGAGGGTCTTGTTCAAGACGTGGCGGAATTCTTAGAGAACGAGGACATCTGTAGCAGAGATATTGGCGATTTGGTCAATAGAGTTACTGACGCTCTCATAGAAGCTATAGAGGATTTGAGAGATCAGCCTGACACTGAATTGGATGACACCTTTTTTAACGGTTCTGTGCCCGAAGAGTGGGACGGAAAAACAATTCATGATCTGGCTGACTTTTTAGAAAAGGCCACTAATCGGATAACCATTTATAGTGGCGATCTTACTAAAGCTATGGACGCTCTCTGCACCTCCTTGAGTGATGAATTATCCAACCCGTACCTTACTGTCAGGTTCGGCGCGGCTGCCGCCGCACTGAATGTTGAGTGGTTCCGTGATACGATTTGGTTCTCCCGCTTTGAAAAAGCTAAAGAACTGCTCAAAATTGAATGGACAACATTAGAACCCTTACTTACTGATACGGATGGTACTCTCGCCAAGATTTATGCTAAAGTACAAGATCTAAAAGAGAAACTCTCTGTAATGATCGACGACTTGCCTGTATTCGACGAGGACTATTTTGAGATCCCCGAATTGCGCGCTGATTCCGATTGGGCAGGAAAAAGCTTGGCGGAACGTTTGGCTTTCTACGGAAATGACATAGAACTCTTCTGGCAGGAAGAAGTTGTGCCGTTCCTTAAAACAGTCGACTGTGATGACGGTATCGATTGCACCGTAGACAGTTGTGATCCGGCAACGGGTTGCGTGAACACGCCTGATGACAGTTTCTGCGATGACGGTATTGATTGCACCGTAGACAGTTGTGATCCGACAACGGGTTGTGTGAACACGCCTGATGACAGTTTCTGCGATGACGGTATCGATTGCACCGTAGACAGTTGTGATCCGGCAACGGGTTGCGTGAACACGCCTGATGACAGTTTCTGCGATGACGGTATCGATTGCACCGTAGACAGTTGTGATCCGGCAACCGGTTGCGTGAACAAGCCTGATGATGATCTTTGCGCTGATGGCGAAGTCTGCAATCCTGAAGTTGGTTGCGTTCCTGTAGAAGAAGGTGAAGACGAAGGTGAAGTTGAAGTACCTGTTCTGGACTGCCCCGAAGATACGATCTTCGGTCAGGCCGTTGCTGATGAAGCCCAATATCTTCTTAGCAACGAGGGCGCTCTCATCTTGCCATGGGATAACATTTTCTCCGCTGACGAAGTGTATTCCACCGGTGAAGTCTTTGATCTGCATTGGTGGGGCGTAGAAGTGGACGAATCCGGCAACGCTTGTGACGGTGACCTGTCTACCTTCGTTATAGAAATTCTTTCCACTGCTGATGAAATTTATTATTTGCCCTTCGCAGAACTTGAAGTCTCTGTGACGCGGAGCAGTGCAAACTTTGATATCGTCACAGATGACGGTAAAGAATTGCCCGTATACTATTACGAAACCGTGATTGCAGATCCTGTTGTTTTTGACGGCGAAAACTACAATTACTATCTGAATATTCGTAATGCGGATGCCGGTTGCCTATTTGGCTGGCTCACCTCCTTTGAAGGTGATGGTGTCGGATATGGCAGCGAAATCGTAGCCAAAGACGATTCTGACGATGCGATTGACCTTTTCAAGACAGGAATAGATATGTCTTTCTGCCTTACCAATACGCCGCCTCCGGAAGGTGAAGAACCCGTTGAGGGCGAAGAACCTGTCGAAGGTGAAGAACCTGTCGAAGGTGAAGAACCCGTCGAAGGCGAAGAGCCCGTTGAAGGCGAAGAACCTGTCGAAGGCGAAGAACCTGTCGAAGGCGAAGAACCTGTCGAAGGTGAAGAACCTGTCGAAGGTGAAGAGCCCGTTGAAGGCGAAGAACCTGTCGAAGGTGAAGAGCCCGTTGAAGGCGAAGAACCTGTCGAAGGTGAAGAGCCCGTTGAAGGCGAAGAACCTGTCGAAGGCGAAGAGCCCGTCGAAGGTGAAGAACCTGTTGAAGGCGAAGAACCTGTCGAAGGCGAAGAGCCCGTCGAAGGTGAAGAACCTGTTGAAGGCGAAGAACCCGAAGAAGGCGAAGAACCTGTTGAAGGCGAAGGCGAAGGTGAGGTTGAGCCGACCTGTTGCGAAAGCTTTGATTGGCTGGATCCTGCCAACCTCTTCTTAGGCGCTCTTGCACTCCTTGCTCTGATTGTAGTAAGTGTGCTTGCTTCAACGGGAACCCTTCCTGTTCCCACGAAATAAGACCTTGTTTTAACAGCGGCCCGCTGTCCCTTGTGGATGGCGGGCCTTTTTTATTGAGATGCAGAAAACGTCAGGAAGTGACCGTTGCTTAGAGAAAAAATGCTTCAAATACCTGTTATTGCTGTTGCAATTTATTAGAGGATATAATCACGTCGAAAAAGAATAGCAATCTCCCCTTAAAGATATAATCGCCTGTAAATACGTTGTTTATCATTAGATTTAATATTCAAACAAACGATTGAATTAAGTGACCGTTTATGGTATACTTTCGTAAAGAAAAAAACTCTGTTGCCGGTCTCTTGTACAGGCCGAAGCGGAAGAAGGAAATATTGCCTGTTGCCGTGACGCGGTCTCGGACAGATCTGAGCCTCTTCGACCACTGCAATTCGACCCTGTCCTCGTGTAAATTGAGTTCTCACAATTAAATTTATGTAAGGGACTCTCTATTTTCAACGCTCGAATGTTAAGAATGGGTTCTCCGCAGGAGGAGACATTATTTTTTATGTCCCAAAAAGAAAATAATATTTTTGAACCTGAGGTTACAACCACTAAAGAAGCCCTTATGATGGCTGCGGGCGAGCTCTTCGCCGAGTATGGAGTAGATGCTACGAGCATCCGGGCCATTGCAGAGAAGTGCCAAGCCAATATCGCCGGTGTGAACTATCATTTTGGCACGAAAGAGAATCTTCATTTGGCGGTGGTTCAGTATGTACTGGAACAAATTCAATGCCACCGGGCTATGGAATTATTGAATCGTAAAGAAGAGTGGCGTCATGATCCTTTGCGCCGTTCGGAGGCGATTTACAGTATTGTGGAAGAACGCTGCGAACAATACTTCACCAATCGTTATCCCCGCTGGTACGGTCGTTTATTCATGCGCATTTTGTTGCATCCGACAAAAGCGGTTTCAGAAATTATAAAAGAAATGGTTATCCCAGACTTTTACGCAGTTCGCGACGTATTGTCCTGTTGTCGCCCGTCCATGAGTTTAGAAGAAGCCAATCTATGGACCGATACTTTGGTTGCGCAACTGACGAATTATATTTTTGCGGAAGATCTTTTGGATCTTTTTCCGGAGCCTCGTCCCTTCGACGCGCATTTCCAAAAACGCATTCTCTATCATGTGTCCACCGTAATGATTCGTGGTCTCGAATTGCCTTTACCCGTGTTTTTACAAGAAGGAACCCCTAATGTTTAAAATGTTGAATATGGTCGTTATTGGGGCTTTTATAGTCGTTTCGGGCTGTGCCGCCTTTAACGGGGTCACCCATGGCGAAAGTGCCCGTCATGCCTTTCTTGCCGCTACAGAACAACGCACCGAGGAAGTGCTTGCAGAAGACGAATCCTTGGATCTTGACCGTTGTATAGCCATCGCTTTGGAGCATAATTTAGATATTGAGGCTGCCGATCTCAACGCGCGTTTAGCGACCTTAAACAAACGCCTTGCTTTCTCGCATTTTTTGCCTGAACTCACGTTCCAATACACCTCAACGGAGTTAAACAAGGCTCCTGCATCTACGATGATTGCCGGGGTGTCCACCACCGTGCAAGATCGAATTGTCCGAGAGACTGCGTTACAAGCACAGATGCCCATCTTTGCGCCCGCCACCTGGTTCCTCTACGCGGCCCATCAGCGGGGTGAGGAGATCGGCGCGCTCGTTGCCGACTACACCCGTCAGATGATCGCCCTGCAAGTGACAGGACTTTATTTCCAGTCTTTGGCAACCCGGGAATTGCGGCGCACCCTAGAAGCCCAGCGTGATGCGGCTTCGGCGCTCGTATCGGAAGTGGAAGCCTATCATCGCGAAGGTATGGTAACCGATGCTGATCTTGCCCAAGTGCGCCTGCTTTTACTCGTCCGCGAGAATGAGCTGAGTGCCAACGCCCGCGCCGAGGAACGCAATCTTGCTGATCTCTTGACCGCCATGGGACTGAGTGCCACAGCCCGACCTACCCTTGATGTGTCGACTCCACTGCAAGTGCCCGAAGGCACCTTGGATGATTGGATTATGAAGGGGCTCTTAGAGAATCCGCGCCTGCAGATCGCTGATCGACAGCTCGCTATTGAACATGAGAAACTGCGTATTGCGGTCACTGAATTTCTGCCGATCTTAGCGGGTTTCGCCGGGAGATCCCATACCTCTAACTCGTTTATGGCCTATCCTTATGTCAGCGCTTTCGGCTTTACCGGGCTCATGACGGTGTTTAACGGCTTTGCCAATATCAATGAGTATAAAGCGGCGCGGGTTCGAGAAGAACAGGCCTTTTTATCGCGGGAGCAAGCAAGCCTCGCTGTCATGCTCGAAGTGGTGCGCGCCCAAAGCAGTTTGGAAGATGCCCAATCTATGGTGACCCTTGCCGATGCAGCTTTCGAGGCAGAAAAGTTGATGTTGAAAGAACAGCGCTTAAAAATGCGTGAAGGGCTGCTGCGCCCTTCAGAGATGTTGGATCGGGTTGCCAAGCACGACGCTGCCGAGGTGAATGCTGCCGGTGCCCGTTACCAAGAACAAGTCATGATTGCTATTGCACGTAATGTGCTCGGTATAACTCATATTTCAAGTAAGGATGTAGAAGATGAATAACAGGATTTCAGGTCTTTTAGGAATCGCTTCATTATTAATAATTGCGCCGTGGTTACAAGGCTGTTTTTCTTCTTCAAAAGCGGCGGCACAGAACAATGACCAAGAACGTCGTTTTTCCGTTGCCGTATCCACTATTGAAGAACATGCTTTTAGGGAATCTGTCAATGTACAAGGTACGTTGGTGCCTAAAAATTACGCCATGGTTGCGCCGCGGGTCGATGGTGTTTTAACTGCTATGTTTGTAGAAGATGGCGAAGCGGTGGAAGCGAATAAGACCGCTTTATTCCAAATCGATAAAGAGATTTTGACGCAGGCTTATGAAATGTCGCAGCAGGATACAGCGGTTGCCCAGTATGCCCGTGTTGACGGCGAAGCGCAAAAAGAGGCGGCGCAAGCACAATTCGATAAGATGAAGCTAGACTATGAGCGCTTCACAAGGCTTATGGAAGACAAGGCGATTACCCTTGATGCCATGGAACAAGTGGAGGCAGGCTATAAAGTAGCACAAGCCCAGTTAAAACGCGCCACTACTGCTGTTAGATTATATGAAGAACAAGAGAAAAAAGCGATCGCCGCCCTTGCCATTGCTAAGCGTAGATTAGATGATTCGCTCATCTACAGTCCCATCGACGGTTATGTGAGTTTCCGTGCGAAGAAAGAGGGGGAGTTTTGCGGCGCAGGCACGCCGATCGTGCGTGTCGCTGATCCCCGCGTTCTTGAAGTGTCCGCCTTTTTGCCCAGTGAATATTATCCCCGCGTCGTGACCAACGTCAGTAAGTTGCATGTTACCGTAGGCGCCATTGATTTGGGTGAATTTCCGGTCTACTACAAAAGCCCGGAGATTCAAGATCAATTACGCACCTTTGAAGTGAAATGCTTGGTCGAATCGCCGCCGGAAGGGGTTGCTCCGGGGGCTATGGCGCAAATTGAAACGGTACTGCATAGCTACACCGCCATCGGCGTGCCTCAGGAGGTCATCCAGATCCGCGACAACAAAAGCTTTGTTTTTGTGGCTGATGCCGGCAAAGCGCGGGCGGTGGAAGTGCAGCCGGGCCTGTCTACCTCCGGCTGGATCGACATCTCCCAAAGTGAACTTAAAGCGGGAGACCAAATCATTGTAAAGGGCTACAATTTGGTGAACCATGGTGTACAAATTGAAATGATTGGAGGGGAATAATCCATGTCATTATCCAATTTCGCTGTACGCCGCCCTGTTGCGATTACCTGTCTTTTTATCGCGCTGGCGATTCTCGGCTTTAATAGTTATCGAAAGATGGGGCTTGAGGTTATGCCCAAGGTCGACCTGCCCTATATCACCATCGTGACTATTTATCCCGGAGCCACGCCCGAAGAAATTGAGAGTGATATCGCTAAACCCATTGAAGATGAAGTGTCCACCATTTCCGGGCTGAAACACGTAACCTCCATGTGCATTGAAAACGTGTGTCAGACCCTCTTGGAATTCGATTTGGACGTGGATCAAGATATCGCCGCCACCGACGTACGCGAGAAACTTGACCTTATCCGCAACGATTTCCCCCATGGCGTAGAAGATCCCAAAGTCGTGAAATTCGACATCAACGCCAAAGCGGTGTTGACACTGGCGTTGACAGGCGACAGACCCGTAGATGAACTTTTTGATTATGCCGATAATGATCTGCGCGACAAGCTATCCATTTTACCGGGTGTCGCCAGCGTGGAGATTGAAGGCGGCGCCAAACGCGAAGTCCATGTGCAGGCTGACCGCGAAAAACTCGCCGCCCGCGGACTCACCTCTCTCGATTTGGTTCAGGCCATTCAAGAGGGCATGCGCATCATTCCCTCCGGCCGTATCCGTTCCCACGGTACCGAATATTCGGTTAAGTTTGACGCCGATTTTAAAGACCTTGCCTTGATTGGCGATATTGAAGTCAAAGGAGAAAAAGGTCAGCGTACCTATATTAAGGACGTGGCGGAAGTGAAAATGAAAACCGAAGAGCAGCGTCAGATTGCCCATGTCGACGGGCGTCAAGCCATTGCGATTCGTGTTATCAAGCGTGCAGAAGCAAACGCTGTTAAAGTAATTGACAACGTTAAAGATGCCCTGGCAGTCTTGGATGCTCAAATGCCCGGAGGCATGGAACTGATCTGGGTTACCGATGACGGTACCTTTACCCGTGCCATGGTCAATGATGCGTGGAAAAATGTAGCGCAAGGGGTCTTATTAACCGGACTGATCCTGCTTCTCTTCCTGCACAATATACGAACCATTACCATCATTATCGTTACCATGCCGCTCACCATTATTGTGGGCTTCTTTTTCATGAGCATGGCAGGATACACGATTAACGTGTCTACGTTGATTTCTATCGGTATGTCTGTGGGTATTCTCGTAACCAACTCCATCGTTGTGTTGGAGGGTATCGTCAAACGTCTCGATGAGGGGCTTTCCCCCAAGGATGCGGCACAAGTAGGTGCCGGTGAATCCTTTATTCCTGTATTGGCGAGTGCAGGCACCAACATTGTGGTTTTGTTTCCCATTGCTGTCATGCCGGGCATGGTCGGCTTGTTCGTTGCACCCTTTGCCATGACCATGGTTATTGTGACGGCCGTTTCCTTGTTCATGTCCTTTACGCTCACGCCCATGCTTGCTTCCGTGCTCTTAAAGCCTGCGAAAAAGAGAAGCAAATGGTCTCCTGCCGCCCTCTTCAGTCGGGGCTGGGACCGCGCCTTTGATCTGTTGGTTCGCATCTATGGCGGGCAGCTCCGTCTTTTTGCACGGTTTCGCTCCCTCGCTTTTGTATTTATTATTTTGGTGTGTCTGCTCTTCGCGCACAGCTTGAAAGTGGGCGGGACCCTTGGCTTCGGCATGGGTGAAGAGGCGGACCGCGGTGAAATGTCGGTTAAACTTGAATTCCCAACCAGTTTTGACCTTGCAAAAACCACCGAAAATGTGTTGGTCATAGAAGAAGAGTTGCAAGCCTTGCCGCATCTACGCCATATGTTGACCACTATCGGAAAGGTGCAAGGTATGGTGGGGCAAAGCTCCGAAGGCGTTCATTTAGCACAGATACTCTTGCGCTTCAATGAACGTACAGAACGCAGTGAAAGCCTGCAGGATATATTAGACATGACCCGGGAAAAGCTACAGCACTACCCCGGCGTTATTTCCACGATTGTGGTGACCAGTTTCACGGGCGGTCAAGGCTCTGACGTGGAATTCGAAATTAGCGGACCCGAATTGGCCGAGCTCGATCGGCTCTCCTTGGTTGCTGAGGACATCTCCTCATCCATGCCCGGATTTTACGATCTAGACACGACGACACGTCAAGGGAAGCCAGAACTGCGCATACGCCCCGATCGTGCCGTCCTTGCTGATCTCGGTTTTGCCCCGGCCATGCTTGGCATGGCGCTGCGCGGGAATCTGGAAGGCATCACGGCGGGCACCTTTAAGCGCGATGCACGGAACTATGACATCGTGGTGAAATTCTCTGAAAAAGAGGGCAAAGATCAGGTGCGCGATTTCCTTTTTCCTGCCGCGCCCGGCCGGCCCATGATGCTGAGTAATATCGGTTCCATTGAAGAGACCCTCGCCCCGGTGCAAGTTACCCGAAAAGACAAACAACGTATTTCAAAGTTCTACGCGAACCTGTCGCCCCAATTGCCCTTAGGCACGGCTGCCGAACAATTAACGGAAGCCTTTGAAAATCATGGCGCCTTGCCGCCCGGTTACTCCCACCGTTTTGGTGGTGTCTATGAGGTCATGTCGGAAGGGATCGTGGCGCTCTTTGAAGCGGCCATGATCGCTGCAATCCTCGTCGTATTGATGTTGGCGGCATTGCTTGAGTCCTTTAAACAGCCCGTCCTCATTTTGGTTACCTTGCCGCTGGGGCTTATAGGTGTGCTCTATGGCTTGGCATGGGGCGGCTACGGCATGAGTATTTTCACACTCATGGGCATTGTCATGCTCATCGGTATTGTGGTCAATAACGCCATCCTTATTATGGACGATTTTAACGCCAATGTAGCGCAGGGGATGGCTCGCCATCATGCCATGGTTAAGGCTGCCCAGGAAGAGCTGCGGCCTGTGTTAATGATTACCCTTGCCGCTGTACTCGGTATGCTGCCCATGGCCTTCGGTCGTGGAATCGGCGCGGAAATGCGTAATGATATCGGCCTTGCTTCCGCCGCGGGTATTCTGATTTCAGGTATATTGACGCTCTACGTGTTGCCCATCCTTTATGATTTTTTCACGCGCAAACCGAAAAAGAATAATAAAGGACCAAGCCAGACAGACCCCGCGTCCTAAGGGTTGCACTGTCTTGGATCTTCGTTGCTGATAGACTGAAAAGAGCCCCGGCACTTCAACGGTATCTCAAAAGATTCCGGTGTGTCGGGGCGCTCTTCTTTGACCGGCACGGGCGGATACCCATGACAATAGTGCGCAGCACAGTGTGGCGCAAATGCTTTTTGCTGCTCTCGGCTCAGTGGCGTATACTACGGAAAATTACCTTGATCTACGGACCTTATTATTCGCAACCAAGTTGGAATTCCCGCGGAGTGTATCATGAAAAAAGTGTTGATGGTATGGGGCGGTTGGGAAGGCCATGAGCCTGCCCAATGCACCGCCCGTTTTGTCCCCTTCCTTAAGGAACAGGAATTTGAAGTTACCCTATCAGAACGGCTCAGTGTCTTTGCAGACGAAGAGGCGTTACTTACCTACGATCTGATTGTACCCTGTTGGACCATGGGCGTGCTTTCCGAAGAAGAGGAAAGAGCGCTGCTCAATGCTGTCGCCCGAGGCACCGGAATCGCCGGATGGCATGGCGGCATGGGGGACGCCTTCCGAACCAACACAGCCTTTCAATTTATGGTAGGCGGTCAATTTGTCGAACATCCGGGCGGCATCATCCCCTATACCGTTCACATTGACCGTCCTCAAGACCCGGTCATGGAAGGTATACGTGATTTTCAGATGCGTTCAGAGTGTTATTATATGCACGTGGATCCTTCCAACGAGGTGCTCGCACACACAGTGTTGACGGGCGATGTCTATCCGTGGATCCAAGGCTGTGTGATGCCGGTCGTCTGGAAACGACCTTATGGCGCGGGCCGTGTGTTCTATTCCGCATTGGGACACGTTGCCGCCGACTTTGACGTTCCGCAATGTTTTGACATTATGAAGCGCGGCATGCTGTGGGCAGCACGCAGATCCGCGTTGAAGGAAGAATAAAATGGACGCCCTTCGTGTTGGTGTGATTGGATGCGGTAACATATCCGACCTCTATTTTGAGGGCGGGAAACGCTTCCACGATATTGACATTACCCTATGCGCCGATCTCTTGCCCGAAGCGGCACGGGACAAGGCAAAGCAGCACGGAATCCCAATGGCAGCAAGTCCGCGCGCCCTTCTCGAAAACGATGCAATCGATATTGTGTTGAACCTGACGGTGCCGAAAGCACATGCTGCCGTCGCTCTAGACGCGCTGGATCACGGGAAACATATCTATAATGAGAAGCCGCTGACCTTGACCCGTGCTGAAGGTATAGCGCTGCTCCGCAAGGCCAAGGAAAAACAATTACGCGTCGGCTGTGCGCCGGATACGATGTTGGGCGCTGCGCCGCAGACAGCGCGGCGTCTTATCGATGAAGGCGCTATTGGAACGCCTGTATCGGCTACTGCTTTTTTCCAGTGTCATGGCCACGAGCATTGGCATCCCGATCCTGCGTTTTTTTATGAACGAGGCGGCGGCCCTCTTTTTGATATGGGCCCCTATTATCTTACGGTTCTCGTATCCTTACTCGGCCCTGCTGTGACGGTCAGCGCCCAGACAAAGACCACCTTTAAGGAACGCATACAGACCGTCGGGAACGATTCCGGGCGGCGAATAGCCGTGGAAACGCCAACCCATATTACCGGCAATATTGCTTTTGAAAATGGAGCCGTCGTTACTGTGATTATGAGTTTTGATGTGTGGCATTCTTCATTGCCTCATTTGGAGATACACGGGACAACGGGCTCGCTCAGCCTGCCGGATCCCAATACTTTTGGCGGTGTGGTAAAACGCTTTCAACCGGAAAAGGATGACTGGCAGCCGGCAGCATGTACCCATGCCTACGCAGACCAATCACGAGGGCTGGGGCTGGCAGATATGGCAGCGGCGATTCGGTCGGGAAGACCGCATCGTGCTGATGGAGCCCTTGCCTACCATGTTCTGGATATAATGCAGGCGTTTTTAGAAAGTGGCGAAAGACACGAGCCTATAGCCTTGGAAAGTACCTGTGAACGCCCTGCGCCGATGCCCGCAGGCTTATCGGATGGGTGCGTAGAATAACGAAGTGAAACAAAATATCAAGGGCGGTACAATCGCCTTTGCGTAAGGAGATGTAGCAACGATGCAACTATTAAAAGGACTTTATCAAGTTGGAGGAGACCTCAACGGCATTACGTGGGCAGGCGTTGATGCAGGATTTGACGATGCCAATTCTTATGCCCTTGACACAGGAGAAGGGATCATCTTATTCGATTGCGGCTGCGGCGACACGCTCTCTCAAATCATGCGTAATATGCAGTACTGGGGACTGAACCCGGAAGATGTGCGCCATTGTTTCTTAACCCATCCCCATCTTGATCATGCCGGCGGAGCCTATTTCTTGAAACGCTCCAATGTTGAATTGATTGCCCATCCTTATACGGCAGCGGCGGTGGCTTCGGGCGATGAACGCTGTTGCGGCTATCTCTATCATAAAACCTTTATGCCTTGTGAAGTGGATCGTGAGGTCAACGACGGTGAGACCCTTTCACTGCTGGGACTGTCCATCAAGGTACATCATTTTCCCGGTCATACCCTCGGCTGTACTGCCTACGCTTTTGAGTGGGAAAACAAAAAGATTATTGTTGCAGGCGACGTTATCGGCACCTTAAATGTTGGATATTTCGGCTGGGACGGCTCCATCGATTTCGACAAGAAACTGTACATCGATTCCCTGCGCCGTTTCGCTAAAATTGATCACGATATATTGCTTTCCGGACATGGCATGTCCTATTTCTACAAGCCGCGGCGCCGTGTGGAAGAAGTTTTTAACGAAGCGCTTATCCAGTGGCGTTGACACAGGAACAAAAACACGACATGGATTCCTACACCGAAGATTTTGAAAAACGACTCGAAGCAAAAGAGATTGTAGTGGCCATTATCGGGTTGGGCTATATTGGCACCCCTCTCGCCGCCCACTTTGTAGAGGCAGGTATTCGCGTGATCGGTATTGACGCAGATCCTGAAAAAATCACGCAGCTCAAAGAGGGGAAGATTTGCCTCAATCATTTGAACGCCGATTGGATACTACCGGCTGTGGCGGAAAATCGTTTTTGCCCTACTTCAGACTATGAGCTGCTCAAAGATGCGGATGCTATCATCATTTGTGTACCTACGCCCTTGACGGCTCACCGAGAGCCTGATCTGAGTCACGTGAAAGAGGCGGGCCGGCAGATAGCGCTGCGTCTGAAAAAAGGCGCCTTGGTATCCCTGGAAAGCACCACCTACCCCGGTACGACGATGGAGGTCTTGCTGCCGCTGCTCTCTCAAAACGGAAAAGAAGTGGGTCGTGATTACTTTCTCGTTTTTTCTCCTGAAAGGGAAGATCCCGGCAATCCCGTCTATTCCGTGTCCAACATCCCGAAAGTTATCGGCGGCGTCACGGAGCGATGTGCCGATCTCGCCGAGGCCTTGTATGGAACCATTTTCGAGAGAACGGTTCGTGTCAGTGTGCCCGCCGCTGCAGAGCTTTCCAAACTACTGGAAAATATTTTCCGAAGCGTGAATATTGCCTTGGTCAACGAGATGAAAGTGCTTTGCGACAAAATGGGGCTCAATGTGTGGGAAGTCATTGATGCCGCGGCAACCAAGCCTTTCGGTTATATGCCCTTCTATCCCGGACCAGGCTTGGGCGGACACTGCATTCCCATTGATCCTTTTTACCTTACGTGGAAAGCACGGGAGTATGGCTTTACAACGCGATTCATCGAATTGTCCGGTGAAATCAACACCTCCATGCCCCACTATGTTATCTCACGGGTCATACAGGCGCTGAACAAAAACGGACGCGCATTGAATGGAGCACGGGTCTTGTTGCTGGGAGCCGCCTACAAGAAAGATATTGGCGATTTGCGTGAATCGCCGAGTCTGCCTTTGATGCGGCTCATGGAGCAGCAGGGCGCACTCATCTCTTACAATGATCCTTATGTGCCTATCTTGGAGGATGAGGGTATAGTCCGGAAAAGCGTCGAGCTTACGAAAGAAGCCTTGGCCGCCTCCCACGTGGTATTGATCGCCACCGCCCACAGTTGCTATGACCCTGAATTTATTCTTGAGCATGCGCCGCTCGTCGTAGACACGCGCAACATGACCAAAAACGTGTCGACCAACCGCCATAAAATTGTCCGTGCGTAATAGATTATTCTTTTTCACGATTCAGAAATAAATTGTTGGACAAGTGTGTTATGTATCTTAACGGCAGCTGAAGTTGGTGCATCCCAATAGTCGGAGTACATCAAAAAGCATTAATACTTTGATTTTTTGCCGTGATTTTTTGTATAGTCTGCTTAACATTAGAAAACTGTTTTGCAGTTGCAGTGGGTAAATTGGGGTGTAATTCCCAAAGGAGAAACAACGATGAGTAATATAATCGAACTGACAGAAAATACCTTTAATGAAGCCGTGGCGTCCGGTGTGAGTCTGGTTGATTTTTGGGCCGAATGGTGCGGTCCTTGCCGGATGATTGCGCCCGTCGTAGACAGTGTTGCATCCGATGTGGCGGGTCGTGCCAAAGTCTATAAATTAAATGTGGATACCGCTCAGAACGTAGCGATCAAATACAATGTCCAAAGCATCCCGACCCTGCTGGTCATGAAAGACGGTGCGGAAGTGAAGCGCTTTGTCGGCGTGACCCAAAAAGACGTTCTGGTCGGTGCCATCGAAGACGCGCTGGAATAGTGCTATCCTAAGTCCCTCGATCAAAGGGCTCTAGTTTTATTGTCTATTACCGGGCGTCCGTATGGGTCATGTCATTCGGACGCCTGAATTTTATATGGAAGCCGTGCCCGCCGGGCGTGGTTAACCTCAATCGTTAAGGACAAAAAGTGTATGCGTGAAAAAGTTGTTGCTGTAGTAGGAGCCACCGGTGTGGTGGGTCATCAGATGTTGCAAATCCTCGAAGCGCGCAAATTCCCCGTAGCTCGTATAAAATGCCTCGCCTCCAAACGCTCCCTCGGGAAAAAGCTTCCCTTTAAAGGTGAAGAGGTGCCGGTGGAAGTTCTTGACGAAAATTCTTTTGCCGATGTAGATATTGCCCTTTTCAGTGCAGGCGGCGGTACCAGCAAAAAATTCGCGCCCATAGCAGCCGCTGCAGGGGCCGTAGTCATCGATAATTCGAGTGCATGGCGTATGGATCCTGATGTGCCCCTTGTCGTGCCTGAGGTCAATCCTGAAGCCCTCGCCAAACACAACGGCATTATTGCCAATCCCAATTGCTCCACGACCCAACTGGTTGTCGTGTTGAAGCCCCTTCATGATGCCGCGAAGATACGCCGTATCGTCGTGTCCACCTACCAAGCGGTCTCGGGCGCCGGTATCGCCGCCATCGATGAACTGCGCGAAGAGTCAAAAGCGATTTTGAACAATGAGCGTTATACGCCCGCGGTCTTCCCCCATCAAATTGCTTTCAATTGTATCCCGCAGATTCCCCAATCCGATGCTTTTGCCGATAACGCTTATACGACGGAAGAAATGAAAATGGTCAATGAGACGAAAAAGATTCTTGGCGACCAATCCATCCGCGTTACCGCTACTACCGTGCGGGTTCCCGTATTCAGCGGTCACAGCGAATCTGTCAATGTGGAGACGGAGAAGAAACTTACAGCGGCAGAGGCACGGGCACTCCTTGAGAAAGCGCCGGGCGTCGTAGTAGAAGACGACCCCGCCGCGCAGCGCTATCCCCTCGCTGTCCATGCTGTCGGAAAATATGATACCTTTGTCGGTCGCATCCGGGAAGACATCTCCCATCCTTCTGCCTTGGACATGTGGGTCGTATCCGATAATCTGCTCAAAGGTGCCGCTCTCAACACGGTTCAGATCGCAGAACAACTCCTGTAAACCGTCGTCAACACTGTATCGCCTAAATCAACGCGCCTTAGAAGCCACATAGAGCGCTGCCACACCGAAGGTAAATCGGGTGTAGCTGCAGTCTTGAAAGCCTGCCTCTTCCAGTATTGCGCAAAACGTTTGGGGAGCAGGGAAAGCTTCCACTGAGCGATTCAGATAGTGATAGGCTGCTCGTTGTTTGCTAAACAAGCCTGCGAGCAGCGGCAGGGTGGCGCGAAAATAGATCAGGTAAAGGGCGCGCATCAGCATATTCGGCGGCAGGCTCAATTCGAGAATCAAGGCGCAGCCGCCTCGCCGCAGCACCCGGTGCATCTCGCTGAGTCCTGCCGGACGATCACTGAAATTGCGCACGCCAAAAGCGACCGTGACCGCATCAAAACTCTCATCTGCAAAGCTCAGTGATTCCGCCGCGCCCACGGTGAGCGCGCATTGGTCTTCTACGCCTGCCTTGCGCACTTTCGCTTGTGCGTGCTGCAGCATGGCAGCGGAGATGTCCGCGCCCACCACGTATTTGGGAGCCCGTTTATCCGCCAAGAGCGCCAGCAACACATCGCCTGTGCCCGATGCGAGATCTAAAACGCGCAGCTTTTCCGTTGTCTGCGGAAGTTTGTCGAGCAGAAATCGCCGCCACCGTACATCTTGGCGAAAGGATAGCAGCCGATTTAAAAAATCGTAGCGGAAAGCAATGGCATCAAACATTATCCGTATGCGGTTGCGATTCGCTGTGACCTGTGTATTGTCCATAAAAATTCTCCACCTGATTGTAGCCTATAAAGTATCAAAATAGCGGGGAGCAGACAAGCTATGAGGAAGAGAGTTTTACCTTGTCTCTTCCGGCGCCTCCTCCTCAGCTCCCTCCACCGGCGCAGCGCTTCTTCCTTTCTATAAATCCCTTTTTGACATTCGTCGCGTTCATCCTTTAGGATGCTTTTATAACCATGAAAGGAAGTTATTCGTTATGACGCACTATTATAATCGAAGAGAGTTTATTGCCGGCGCTATCGCCGGTGGCGCACTGTTACATACCCAATTATATGCCGGGGCTCAAGCCTTATCCGATGATATTGTTGTCGGTGTGGTGGGCATGAGCCGCGGCAAAGCCTTGGCTTTGGATCTGTTGAAGGCAGGGGGCTGCCGTGTTGCCTATGTGTGCGACGTGGATGAGAAGCGCCGTGATGACGGCGCTGCCGCCATCGCCAAAGCGAGCGGACATACCCCCGAGGCGGTCGGCGATTTTCGACGCATTTTAGACGATCCCAAGGTGCAGGCGGTGGCTTTCGCGCTGCCTGCCCATTGGCATGCGCCGGCTGCTATTCTTGCTTGTAAAGCGGGCAAACATGTGTATGTAGAAAAGCCCTGCTGCCACAATCCTCATGAGGGAGAATTGTTGGTGGAAGCGGCTCAGCGCTATCAACGGGTTGTTCAAATGGGCGCACAGCGCCGCTCGTCCATAGTGATCAACAAAGGTATGGCGAAATTGCAGGAGGGAGCCATTGGCACAATCCGTTATGCCCGGGCGTGGTATTGTGTTCAGCGCGGCAGCATGGGAACGGGCGCGCTGCAGGATCCCCCTGAATACTTGAATTACGACCTGTGGCAGGGCCCGGCTCCGCGCCGGCCTTACAAAGATAATGTCATCCATTACAACTGGCATTGGCTGTGGCACTATGGCACGGGAGAAGCGGGCAATAACGGAACCCACCTCTTTGACATGGGCCGCTGGGGGCTGGGCGTGGACTATCCTATACGGGTTACCGCTGCAGGCGGCCGCTATCGCTACGACGACGACCAAGAAACACCCGACACGCTCATGACCACCTTTGAGTTCGAAGGCGGGAAGATGTTGACTTGGGAAGGGCTCAGCACGAACCAGCCCGGTCCCGAAGGCTTAGCCGTTGGCGTCACCTTTTACGGAGATGAAGGGAGCTTGGTTTTCGGATCAGATAAATATCGGCTCCGCGACGGCGCAGGAAAAACCTTGGAAGAAGATCAAGGCGATGTGGGCGGTGTGCCCCATGGTGCCAACTTCTTTGACGCCATCCGGAACAATGAACCGGGCCTCTTGAATTGTCCCATTGACAACGGATACAAGAGTACTTTGATGGCTCATTTGGCAAATATTGCGTATCGTACCGGGCACAGCCTGTACTGTGACGGGCAAGGACACATTCTGAATGATCCGGAAGCAGCCGCCTTCTGGCGCAGAGAGTACGAGCCCGGTTGGGAACCGGAACTGGGCTGAGCGATTATCCTCATCATTGCCTTATTCTAAGCGTCGCCGCTTCCAATAGCGCTGTACATAGGCAGGTCGTTTATCGTGCAGACTATTGAGAAGCGGCGTTTTCTTCCAAGCCCGTAAAAGTTTTAAATGCTTTTTGACAGCCTCCCGTGTGGACGGCGGGTTGTGCAGCCATTCTTTTTCCACGGCATCGCGCTCATCCTCAAACACAGCGTAAGAGGTTGCCGGATCGCGCACGACGAGCCGATGAAATTGTTCATGGACCCACCATAGACTTCCTTTGACACTGTTTTTTGAAACAGGACCCAGCTGTAAAGGTTCATCCAAGTACACGGGCTTAAATAAGCTGGTGCAAGGGGCGGAAGTGCCTGTTGCCCAATGTTGCACGCCGCGGGGGCTCAGTTCTGAGACCCATGAGCCTGTTGTTTGTGAAGCTGCCGCCCAACCGCCGCCGTGTACACAGGGCGCAGAAAGAGCGCCGTTAATACGCCGGTAACGCGGATATTGTTGCCCTTCGCCGTGATCACGGAGCAGTGCGAACAAGGATTCTTTCGACGCAGAAACACAGGCGCACATGATCATGCGCATACGCCGCGTATTGCTTTGCGCCACCGCTGTTTTAAGACGGCTCCGGTATTTTTCGGCGAAGCCGGGCAGGGTCAGACCATTGGAGATGGCGACAATACCTTTGATCGTTTCACGGCGCCACATCTTGCCCGCTGTCTCCAAGACATAGCCGCCGTTTTTATCCACAATGATGAAGCTGTTGTGATAGGTAAACCGTCTGTTTTCATAGCCGCAGCCGCCGCCTTGGCCGTGGCTGTTTAACAGGGAGATGATGACATTGCTGGCTTCGAAGGCGTTTTGGGAGCGTTCGAGTCCAAGTCTAACCAGATCCATACCCGTCAATCCAGCTGCGGCATAGGGTTGATTGGTAAATACGGCTTCGTTGCCGATAACAACGCCATCTTCATTGGCGCCCATTTCTGCGCCCCACATCCAGAAAGGGCGGCACAAGATTACAGCACGTGTTTGGCGCACTTGCGGGATGGTGATCCACGTACAGCGCAGCTTCGTTTTGAGGGGATAATCTTGGCGAGGATACCATTCCACAAATTGTGCTTCGTTCGCGTCACGATCCGAATTTTTGATGAACAGCACCTTGTCCGCTTCAACAATAGCCATTGTATCGCACATGAGAACCCTATCCTTTCTCACTGCTGTGGTATAGAACGACCCCAAAAGATCCAAGTTCGACACCAACGGGCAGTCTGTTACCTACCTAAGCAGGCTTTGGAATACGCGCTCGTTACGATCGGTTCTATAAAAACATGCAATCAATGACGCGGATCAAGATTAAAAAAACTCTGCCCAAATAGAATGCATCAAATCAAGATCCGTCGCATGATTTCAGTGTATCATAAACCGTCTTATTTTTCACGTCACAAATTTCTCGCTTTGAAAGCGTAGGTTTTAGAATTGCAAGTTTTTCCTGAAAAAAGGATTAGCCCTGCAAGCACGGACAGAAATTTTGTACAGCGCATGCGCAAAAATCTAAGTTTACCTATTTTAAATCAAAGATATACGCGGTGATAAGAGTCTTATTTTGTAAAAAGTGGTACAATAAGGTTAGAATGAGGCAGGTAGTCAAATAATTCAGCGCCGTACCTGTGCTTAGCATACGGGAGAAGTCCTATGAGCATTAGTTGTGTCTATTTGGCAGCAGCCTGCTTTGGCGCCGTTCTTTGTGTTATTGGGGGGATTGCTTTCTATGCACTCTACCGTCTTCCCGGAAAATATCTTGACGTGGATGGGGGGCGTCTGTTTTATCGTGAGGAGGGGAGCGGGGAGCCTGTGATTCTCATTCACGGCTACGGGATTAATGGGGATTTAAATTGGCGGCATTCCGGCGTGGCCCGTGCGCTGCGCAAAGCAGGTTATCGTGTAATCCTGCCCGATGTGCGCGGACATGGCCGCAGTGCCAAGCCCCACGATGCGGAACAATATGGTGCCGAATTGCTCGAGGATGTGATCCGCCTTCTAGATCATCTCGCGATCGAAAAAGCCCATATAGTCGGCTATTCCATGGGCGGATTCATCGTCATTAAACTGTCACAAACCTTTCCAAACCGTATGCTTAGCGCCGTGGCGTGTGCTTCCGGTTTTGAGCGCCCGGAAGGAGATCGTTTGGAGGTGTTACTGCAGCTTATTGAGACCCTTGACGAATCACAAAGCTACAAGCCCTTACTGCTTTTTCTGGAGCCCGGTGCGCCGAGAAAATGGAAAATAGGTTTCGTAAACTTTTTTATGAGGTGGATGAATGATACCAAAGCATTGTGCGCGTTGATGAAATCTTTTCGCGATTTGGCGGTGACCGAAGATGAATTGCGCAACAACCAAGTGCCCATGCTGTCCATTGTCGGCTCCCGCGATCCTTTGGGCAGAGGTGTCGAAGAAATGTTGGAGATGATGCCCCGTTACGAAGCAGTTTATGTTGACGGGGGCGATCATTTGACAACCATGTTCAGCCAACAATTTAAAGAGGCACTGATTTCCTTTCTCGGAAAAAGGGTCGGCGGGGTTGTGGATACCTGAAGGCGCGCGGAGCACAGGAGGGGGGTACCTCTGAACACCATCTACGGATAACACAAAAATTGTAATTCCGCTTCATTTAATTTAAAATAGGGATTGCTGAGAAGTTTCGTTTTTCTGTGTTTTGCAACTACGATTGGATGTAATCATGCGTGTTTTCCTTTGGTGTATGCTTTTTGTGCTTTGCGGGGTGGTACCGCTCACAGCTTCCGAATCGGAGGAGAATGCCTGTTTTTCGCTGTCCCGCTCTTTGCCTGAGGAAGGCTATGTACCCGGCAAAGCTGTATCGATTGTCGTTACCGTAGCGCAACACTGCGACCGGGTTCCCAGTGCCATAGGTTTTTCCGAAACCATCTCTGAAAACTGGGAATTTGTTCAGATGAAAATGCTCCTCGGCGCCGCGCCGGCAGTCTTTCCCCTTGCTGGAAAAACAGAAAAGTTAGAGTTTGCTTGGATCACGCCTCCGCAGTTTCCGATTAAACTTGAATATACCTTAAAAGCGCGCGTCGATTCACCTGCAGATCTTGTCATAACGGGGCTTGTCCTTTTTCGCTTTGACGGTCCTGAGTTTCGCTCTGAAAGCGTAGAAACAACCCTTTCAGTCCGTGACCCTGCCCCTGCTGTGGAAGGTGAAATCTTCGGGGAAGGTGAAGATAATCCGCCTCACGAGGAAGGAGAAACAGAACCGGCACCCAATGAGATTGAAGCTGCGTCGGGCTGCTGTGCCGCCGAGCCTCAAAAAGGGGGCGCTCTGCCCTCGTCTTTAGGGGATTGCGGCTTACTGGGTCTGGCTTTTCTAAGCCTTTTATGCCTGAAAAAACGATGCTAAACGTTTTCATTGTCTACTAGATAGATAAGATTTGTCGGGATATTGATTTCTGCGTATTTATCTGGTATACTTATAGCATTAGTATGACGATTAGAATGCTTTATTTTCCTTTTCTTTTCAGGATTTTGGATACAGGGCCGTGGGAACCACTTTGACACCGACAAAACGCTCCAAAGAGTTTGAAGCTTCTATATTAGAGCATATTAATTTGCTCTATGCGGTAGCACTGCGTTTGACCCGTAATCCAACTGATGCGGAAGATTTAACGCAAAATGCGGTTGTAAAAGCCCTTCGTTTTCACGATAAATTTAAGGAAGGTACGTATATTAAAGCGTGGCTTCTGACCATATTGCGTAATACCTTTATAAATGAGTATCGCAGACGGTCGAGACATCCTATTGAAGTGGAATTATCCGGTCTTGAAGCGGCTCCCGAGACAATCATCGGATCAGATGGCTCACCCATGAACAATCAACGCCGTCGCGCGGATTTATTGGAACTGGTCGACGATCCGGTTCGCAAAGCGATCGAAGAATTGCCCTACGATTTTCGCGAAGCTGTGATAATGGCTGATCTGGAAGACATGTCTTATAAGGAGATTGCCGATAAGATGCAGTGTCCCTTAGGCACGGTGATGTCACGGCTCTTCCGTGGCAGAAAATTGTTGCGGGACGCTTTGGGCGATTATGCCCGCAGCCAGGGCGTTGTAAGCAGTTAGTGTTCGGCTTTCCTCCCTGCTTTTTCAGATTCTGATAGGCCATGAGGGATAGAGGAATCTTTTCAACTTTTTTTTCAATAGCAACAACCACAGGAGAAGAACACAATGGCAAAGTATAATATCGGCTTGCTTCCCGGTGATGGTACCGGTCCGGAAGTGCTTGATGAGGGAATGAAAGTAATGCGCGCCGCCGCGGCAAAATACGGCGTTGATTTTGAAACCGTTAATTTTGATTTTGGCGGCGAGCGCTACCTGAAAACGGGCGAAGTACTTCCTGATTCCGCTATCGATGAACTGCGTCAATGCGACGCGCTGTATCTGGGAGCCATTGGCCATCCTGATGTAGCGCCCGGCATCCTTGAAAAAGGGATTCTGCTGCGCATCCGTTTCGAGCTGGATCAATACATCAATTTGCGGCCCGTTAAGCTGTATCCCGGTGTGGACACGCCGATCAAAGACAAAGGCCCAAAAGACATTGATTTCGTGGTTATCCGTGAAAACTCTGCTGATGTGTATACGGGCGTCGGTGGTGTGCAGCGCAAAGGAACGCCTTATGAAGTTGCCATTCAGAATATGATCTACACCCGTAATGAAGTAGATCGCTGCCTGCGTTATGCTTTTGAATGCACGCGTAAACGCAACAAAACGAATACGCTGACCCTGTGCGGAAAAACCAATGTACTGACCTACGTCTACGATCTCTGGGAACGCGCCTTCCATGAAATGGGCGAAGCTGAATATCCTGACATCAAACGTGATTATGCCCATATTGACGCGATTACCATGTGGATGGTGAAGAATCCGGAATGGTTCGATGTCATTGTTACCGGTAATATGTTCGGTGATATTATTACTGACCTTGGCGCGATGGTGCAGGGCGGTATGGGCATTGCTGCCGGCGGCAACATCAACCCCGTAGGCGTGTCCATGTTTGAGCCCATCGGCGGCAGTGCGCCGAAATATACGGGCATGAACGTGATCAATCCTCTGGCCGCTATTTTCTCCGGTCAAATGTTGCTGGAACATCTTGGAGAAACGAAAGCTGCAGCGGCGATCGAACAAGCCTGTATTGATTTTCTGACCTCCGGCACGCTGAAGGGCCTGTCTGTGAAAGATATCAAAGAAGCCAATATGACAACGACGAAAATTGGCGACTGGATTGCCGACCGAGCGGCACAACTCTAAACCTAATGGACGACGGGGTTCCGGAAGATCAATAAGGTCTTTCGGAACCCACCTTATACCCACCATGACTGTAAGTCAAAGCTTGACCATACGCGAACAATTGGAAGAGCGCGAATATCATCTTCTCGCGCCCTGGGCTGCCCGCGTAAAAGAAAGCCGGGGACGTGCGCGCCGGGAAGACGAAGATCCCTACCGCACCGCCTTTCAGCGCGATCGTGACCGCATCCTTCATACGAAGGCCTTTCGTCGGCTCAAACGTAAAACCCAAGTCTTTCTTGCCCCTGAAGACGATCATTACCGTACCCGCCTCACCCACACCCTTGAAGTATCGCAAATAGCGCGCACCATTGCCCGAGCGCTGCGATTGAATGAAGATCTTGTGGAAGCCATTGCGCTGGGTCATGATCTGGGGCATACGCCCTTTGGTCATGCCGGCGAAAGCGTACTCAATGAAGTCTACCCGCCCGGATTCAAGCATTATGAACAAAGCCTCCGTGTTGTGGACATTCTCGAGAGCCGGAGCAGCGGTCAAGGATTGAATTTGACCCATGAGGTTCGCGAAGGTATCTTGAATCATTCGATGGGTAAATCGCTGCTCTACGGAGAAGAAACACCGCCCATGACCAAAGAGAGTTTGGTCGTGAGCATAGCGGACGCCATCGCTTATATTAACCATGACGTTGATGACGCCTTGCGTGCGCGGGTCATTACAGAAGCGCAATTACCCGATTGCGTGGAAGAGGTGCTGGGCAGCTCCCAGTCCGAAAGAATCGGGTCCATGGTTACGGGCGTTATTCAAGGCTCCGATCAGGGGGACATTGGTATTCTCTCCTCTATCAGAGAGGCGACCGCTGTACTGCGCGATTTTCTTTATCAAGAATTGTATCCTTGCGAGGCCATATCGCGGGAGATTGTCAAGGCGCAGCGTATGCTAAAGGAATTGTATTTCTATCTCCTTGAGCACCCCACGCAGCCGAGCGAACAAGACCGATCGGAAGATAGCTTGGAGCGTCGGACGGTCGACACCGTAGCGGGCATGACCGATGAATATGCCATGCGCCTCCATCAGCAGTTATTCCTTCCGCGCCATTGGGTCTAGGCGATTTACTGCCATCGCGCTTTTAAGGAATGGGTAAGTTATCCAAAGGCATGGGACCATCCACGTAAAAGCCTTCTCCATAGGTTTTGCCGATCCGTGCGCCCCAATAGGCAGCCCGTGCTTCGATGCCCGTCCAAAATCCTTTTGATGCGATATAGGTGGTGGGCCCTTCATAGTCAGGGTTATAGAACTGGGATTCATAAGCACGTAGCGATTCAAGTTTTTGAGCGAAGCCTTCGGTCACATCCACAACCACTGAGGGCATGGTCTCGTGTTCAAGATAGGGATAAAAAAAGTAGAGTTGCCTCGCCCGATGGGCATCTTGTCCCGTCTCAATTTTGGTGAGACCTGCGAGAAAATTGGCATTACGCGCTAATTCATGGACTGCGCTATGATCGGGGTGTCGGTCGGGTGCCATTAAAGTCACAATACATTTGGGTCGTGTCTGACGGATGTAGGGGATGAGGACGCGCTGGAACTCGGGTGTGTTTTCCAAGCCGCCGTCGGGTAACCCCACATTGGAACGCCAACAGATGCCCAATATTTTGGCAGCACGAGCCGCTTCGCGATCCCGTTGGTTGGCATCGCCGCGGCTGCCCAGCTCACCGCGGGTCAGGTCTAGTATGCCGACCTTTTTCCCTTGTCCCGACAACTTAGCGAGCAACGCGCCACAGCCCAATTCCACATCGTCGGGATGGGCGCCAATTGCCAGTACATCCAGTTCCGGTTCTGTATAGTTCACCATAGGATCTCCTGTACATCGCTGCGGGTCCAGTCCAATTCGTCCATTAGCCGCTCCATAAAATACCAGCCTTCTTTCAAGAGAAAGGTGAATATGGTGAGTACCCGTTCTTGAGGGGCGTCTAGCGGTAAGAAGAAATTGGCTAGCTCCATCAGTTGTGTTTCTGCAAGGTTGCGCTTTTCCTGATCTGCATAGTGCAGCGCAGTTTCCAATTTGTCTAAGCGGTGCTTCGTATGGGTGATGAATGCACGGAGTGCCTTTTCAACGTGTTGGGTTGGTGTATCCCCCCTTAGTGTATCGGCGAATGTCCTCAATGTTTTTTCAAGTGCCGGACGCTCTTCTTCAAATCGCTGTTGCGTGTCGGTAACTCCCATTCTTGTTAATACATGACGTAAGGCATGGGCACGTCTGCCGCGGCTTAATTCTGCCACGTCGAGACTCCATGCCTCGAGCCGTTCTTTGGTTTTTGCCGTGATGATACGGCCTTGGATGCGCGGGTAAACGATAGGCATGGGCAATTCAAAGGCGGCAAAGAGGGGGGCGAGCTGTGCCCAGTAGGCAATTTCTCCGGGGCCCGCAATATAGGCTTCGGGCTGAAACAGCTGTTGTTGTACAAGGGGGCGCAGCGCCACGTTGGGCGAAAATTTCTCCGGGGCATCGGTGAGCAGTTGGTGCATGGCGCGAAGGGAAAAGGGGCGGCGATTACCGGCGACGAGGAAATTGCCGTCGATAAAGCGCACTCTTTTGCGTCGACCCCCTTCCTCAATGAAAAAATTAACTACTTGCTCATCCCGGTGGATAGGAACAGCAAAGCCTAGGGCAGCGAGTGCTTCACCACTTTGAATCAACAAACGTGTGGATTCGAGGGGCGCGTCAATCTCTCGGTAGAGTACGGGCGCGGCAAGCTGTCGTGCCGTTTCCAAACCGGGGTCAAAAAGATATAAATTCGTATTTTGGAATAACCGTGCCATAAGCCGCGAGAACCAATCGGCGATGGTAGAACTTTGGTCAAGGGAGCTGTGAAGAAAATGGAGCACTTCCTCACCTGCCATGCTCCCTTGGCATTGTTGCGCCGCTTGATCAATCAAGGCATGGGTTTCTTGGGATAAGGGCGCGGCATGCATGGCGAGATCAGGGGTAGATCGGATGTCGGGACAGGAGAGGGACAGAATCTCTTTCTTTTTGTTGAGAAAATGCGCCGTCTGAATCTCTTCAAAATCATGGTCATCACCGGCAGTCCAAAAGAGGGGGATACATGGCGTCTCAGCTGTCGATACATGCTGCGCTCCTTGTATTGCCGTGATCGCCTTGTAAATCGTATATAAGGGGCTTGTAAAGTAGCCCGGTTGTTGTCCGGTCACAATAAAGGCTTCGGAGCCGGTGAGCGGACTTTTCTCTGCGCCCAAGTCCTTTTGGAATCGGTTGATGTGTTGCGCCAGTTCGGGCGACACCTTTCCGGGCCGCGCCTTTCTATTCTGCAATGTTTCGGGAGGGGCGGCAAACCGGGAGAGGATTTCAGCGTGTCCTTGGGAATAAGCCTCTTGGATCGTAGTCACGTATCCCCCTTTACACCGCAAAGAATCATCCTCGGACTGGTGGGATCAAAGACGCTTCCGTCGTAATCGCCCAAGCACGCTTGAATCCGAAAGCCTACGGTTTTCAGATTAGCGTGCATTTCTTCCAAACTGTAGAGACGTACCGACTCCTCGGTCTTTTTAATGCAGGTGCCTTCATGATAAATAAAAACCTGCTTATTGACGCGCCGCGTTTTATGATCGATCCACCGTTCTTCGCGGATCTGATAGGGGGGGGCTTCCCGTTCTGATAGGGGAACAAGTGTTGCTTCCACAACCTGCGGATTGAGATAGTCCATAAAAAAACGGCCGCCTGTTTTCAGGACACGGCTCATTTCACCGAGGGTCTTATGGTTATCCGCTTCTTCGAAGAAATAGCCAAAGCTGGTAAAGAAATTGAAAAGGACATCAAAGGCGGTTGTAAAGGGGAGTTCCCGCATATCAGTACGGACGAGGCGCGTCCGCCCATGCAGTTGCTTTTTCGCTACGCGAAGCAGGTCTTTGGAGTAATCGGCTCCGGTCAGGGTTGCGCCCGAGTCTTGTAAAGCGACCAGATGTCTGCCTGTTCCGCAACAGAGATCCAAGACTTTGTCTGCGTCGGTCAGCCCCACGCATCGGCGGGCAAAGTGAACTTCTTTCGCCGCTGCTTCCAGCGTACGGTGCGCATAGATCACCGGATATAAAGGCCCGAAAGCCTCTATATACCAGTCTTCGGAAATCGTCGTATCGTCTTTCTCGTTAGAGTAGTTCATCGTTTTCAGTCTGACCGTTTCGCGTTGCACGCTCTGGGTAGGCGCCTGTTTAAACGCTTCAAATCGACGTGTTCATTCTATTACGCCAAGTTCTTCCAGTCGTGGAAGGCATCATAAATCGCACGGACTGATTTTTCCAAGTCTTCAGAAATCACGCCTATGAGGATATTCATTTCGGAAGAGCCTTGATTGATGACGCGAATATTAACCCCGGCTTGAGCAAGAGCTTGGGTCAAACGGGCTGCTACGCCCACGTGATTATTCATTCCTTTGCCCACAGTGGCAATAATCGCCAGATCCGTGGTAAGGCTAAGTTCATCGGGCTCCAACTGTCGCGTGATCTCTTCCAGGATGGCCTCTTGCTTTCCCTTGATTTCACTATCACGCATAATGACCGATATGGTATCAATGCCGGAGGGCATGTGTTCCCAGCTAATATTCATGCCTTCCAAAATAGACAAGAGCTTTCTGCCGAAGCCCTGTTCTTTGTTCATGAGCGTTTTATCAATGTTGAACATAGAAAAGCCGGCTTGTCCGGCAATACCGCAAACAGGATTGGATGTTTCGCGTTGGGCGACAATCATGGTGCCCGGCTCATTGGGGGTGCGGCTGTTCAGGATGTTGATGGGGATACCCGGTTCACGTACGGGGAAAATAGCCTCATCGTGGAGCACGGTCGCGCCCATATAGGAGAGTTCCCGCAATTCACGGTAGGTAATTTCTTCAATGCGTTTGGCATTGGGAACGATTCGCGGATCAGCCATACAAAAGCCGGGCACATCTGTCCAATTCTCATACAAGCTTGAGTGTGACGCGCGCGCCACAATAGCGCCGGTAATATCGCTTCCGCCCCGTGAGAAGGTTTTGATGGTTCCGTCTTTTTTGCGCCCGTAGAAGCCGGGTATGACAAAGAGACCGTCACCCTTCAAGCTTTCGCCCAGTGCCTCGTAACTGCGGGGATCTAATTCGCCGCTTTCCTTAAAGAAGATGCAGTCTGCAGGATCTATAAAGGTTGCGTCCAACAGTTCGGCGATGAGCCGGCCATTCAGGTATTCTCCGCGGGACGCCATATAGTCGGAATCGTTGTTTTCGCCGGCTTGTGCGGCAATCTCTTTTAATGCGGCGCTCACATCGAAGCGAAGGTTCAGCGCCTGTGCGAGTTCACTGAACCTGGTCTCAATAATGCGCCATGGTTCAGAGGGATCTAAGCCATGTTGTGCCATATGATGCCATGCGTAGAGCAGATCGGTAATCTTTTTGTCGTCGGGAGTTCGTTTACCCGGAGCCGATGGGACGATAAAGCGTCGTGCCGGATTGGCTTTAATAATGGCAATGGCATTTTTTATACACGAGGCATCGGCCAAAGACGTGCCTCCGAATTTACAGGTCACTCGATCCATAGATTCCTCCAAAGTTAATCGTGCAAGAGCTGCACAAACAGGGCAAACCGTGTATTAAGACAACCATCCCATGATAAAGCGTTCAAGATCGTTATAGGTCACATAAAGCATGAGCGCAATTAAGAGGATGATGCCCACCTGCTGCATCCGTTCGAGAAATTTTTCATTGACCGGTTTGCCGCGCAGCGCTTCAATACCGTTAACGAGTACTTGACCGCCATCCAGCACGGGCAGCGGCAGAAGGTTCAATATAAACAGGTTGATGCTGATGAAAGCAGTGATCTTCATGAGCCAGTCCAGCCCGGCTTGTGCTGCACGGGTGGTCACTTCAAAGATCATGAGCGGTCCGCCCAGTTCTTTCGGGCTCACCGTCCGCCGCACGAGTCCCACAATGGTCATGATCGTACGATCAACAGCAAGATAGCTTTGATAAAAGGCGTGTTGCACAATTTTTGTGGGCGGAATTCGTTGCAGCACCAACTGAGGACGGAGCGAAACGCCGATAGCACGGACGGGATCGATAGGCACCGTCACGGTGAAAATCTTCTCATCCTGAACCATGCCGAACATTTTCGCAGGTCGCTTTACGGTTAAAGCGATACTTTCGCCGGGATGGGATGTTTCCATTTCGTGAAAGGTTTCTGCGGAACAAGGTTCCCCGTTTACTTCCAAAATCGTATCGCCCGGTTTGAGATCAAAAGCTTCTGATTGCTCTGCGGCGGCGCTGACTACACCCCAAAGATCGTCGGTATTCAAGGCGCCGAATTTTAAACCGCGTACCCGGCCGATGGTGTGGGGCATGACGGCAATGTTTTTCTGTTTACCGTCCCGTTCGACGGTGATCGAAACGGAACTGCCTTCGTCGCGATCTTCAATATAAGAGATAAATCCGGTCAGGCTGACGGGGATGTCGTCAATCTCTCGGATAATGTCGCCTTCTTGAAATCCCGCGGCGGCGGCGGGGGAGTCGTCCAGTATATACCCGATCAGCGCTGTTTCAAAAGGTCCTACGCCAAAACGGGGATGCCGCGTATCGTCCAGGATTTTCGGGGTTACGTAAGAAAGGTATTGTGTCGTAACGCCGTCTTCATCGCTCCGTTCGAGCAAAATGGTATGTGATTTTTCGTCGCCGCCCAAGACAGCTTCCACAGCAAGATCGGTCATATTGCTGATGCTGCGTCCGTCGACCTTGACAATTTTGTCTCCCACTTGCCATCCCACCGCTACTGCTTCATCACCGGCGGGGCCGTCTGTTTGCGCGTCATACAAATATAAAGGCGCTTCGAGAACAGGCGCGTTCGTTTCAATATCGCCGACCCGCGCTTCCACTTCCCATTCGGGAACCATGCTGCCCACAAGCCCGACAATGGCATAGAGCAGTACGGCGAGCAAAAGATTCATGGTAGGTCCTGCGAGCAATACACAGACCCTTTGGAGGACGGGTTTATTTTTGAACCACCGTTCTTCAGGCACATTACCGTATTGTTCTTCCCGTTCCTCGTCGCTGAGCGGCACGTCTTCTTGCCCTGCCATCATGACGAAACCGCCGATGGGCAAGGCTCCCACGCAATAATCGGTTTCTCCCCATTGAAATCCAAAGAGGCGGGGCGGCATACCGATGCTGAAACGTTTTACATAAATACCGAAAGCTTTAGCGGCGAGAAAATGCCCCAATTCATGAAAGAATATGAGCAAGCTCAAAACAGCAAAAAATACAATTAAATTTATTATCATCCGCTTTTTCCCATCATTGTAATTATAGTTTGTGCGCGCTTGCGCGATTCTGCGTCCGCTTCAAGTACTGCTTCCAGCGTGTAATCGTCGGAAGGCATACACTCGTCTAAAGTGCGGGACACTACTTTTGCAATATCAGTAAATGCAAGCTGACCGGCATAAAATCGATCGACTGCAATTTCATTTGCGGCATTTAATATGGCCGGCGCAGTGCCGCCCGCCTCTGCTGCAGCGCGCGCCAATGCCAGACACGGAAAGCGTGTGCAATCGGGCGTGCTAAAACTCAATTCTGAAAGATCGGTGAGTTTCAAGCGCAGTTGCGGAGCAGGCAGCCGTTCCGGATAGCTTAGCGCCAGGGCGATGGGGATACGCATATCCGTTACCCCCAGCTGGCCAAGGATACTGCCATCCACAAATTCTACCATACTGTGTATGATACTCTGCGGATGTATAACCACTTCAATCTGTTCGGATGTTAATCCAAACAACCACAGCGCCTCAATAATTTCCAAACCTTTGTTCATAAGGGTAGCGGAATCAACACAAATTTTAGCGCCCATGTCCCATGTGGGATGGCGGCGCGTATCCTTCGGTGTAATGGTACGCAGCTCTTCGGGGGAATAGCCGTAAAAGGGCCCGCCCGACGCGGTAAGGTGAACACAGCGCAGGGCAGATTTGTTGTGCCCATGAAGACATTGGAAAATCGCGCTGTGCTCGCTGTCCACGGGCAATAAAGGTACCTCATGGCGCGCCGCTTCCTCAACGATATAGCGTCCTGCCATGACCAAAGGTTCTTTATTGGCGATGGCGATAGGGTTGCGTGCGCGGATGGCGGCAAGCAGAGGATGGAGCCCCACCGCCCCGACGAGTGCGCAGACTACGGTGTCTGCGGGTCGGGCAGCGGCTTCTTCGAGTCCGTCTTTCCCGGAAAGGATGATGCAGTCGCTCACTTCTTGGCGCAGCATCTCGGCGGCGTCCTCATCGTAAACAGCGGCCGCCTGCGGTCGGAATTCTCGGATTTGCTCGCGCAATAATGATATATTGCGTTTGGCAGCAAGAGCCGTGACTTTAAAGCGATCTGCATTATTGCGGATAACTTCAAGAGTACTCTTGCCAATACTGCCGGTAGAGCCCAGTATGGAAACATGTTTTACCATGGATGGCGGAGCATACCTCAGGTTGACCGTTTTGAAAGGTCGTTGTTGTCGTGCAGAAACAGCTTCTCAAAGCTTTCGGTACGTTTTTGGTGTCGTTCGGTGATCAGCGCTTTAATTTCGGAAGCAGTTCTCGTTTGGAGCACCTGCTCAGCCAAGGCATGGGCTTTCACAGATGATATCTGCGATATTTCCGCACGTATGGGCGGAATAGCGAAAGGAGCCATGCTCAGCGTTTTAATACCGAGACCGATCAATAATTCTGTATAGAGCGGGTCACCCGCCATTTCCCCGCAAATGCTGCATTCGATGCCGGCAGCTTTCGCCGCGCTGCATACAGCGTGGATCATGCGCAGTACGGCGGGATGAGCGGGTTCATATAAATGAGCAATCTTTTCATTGACCCGATCCACAGCAAGCAGGTATTGGATGAGATCGTTGGTGCCCAGGCTGAAAAAATCGCATTCTTCAGCGATTAAATCGGCGACTACAGCGGCAGAAGGTACTTCGACCATGGAGCCGATGGATATGTTTTTATCGTAGGCGATATTTTCTGTGTCCAGTGCTTCGCGCACTTCTGCCACAATCCGTTTCACCTGCTTCAATTCTTCCACGCCGCTGATCATAGGAAACATGATGCGCATGGTTCCATGTACGCTGGCACGCAGCATGGCACGGAGCTGGGTCTTGAAAATATCGGGACGGGCAAGACAAAAGCGCACGGCACGCCATCCCAATTGCGGATTATCTTCTTTGAGCAATTGCAGATGGGCCACAAATTTATCGCCGCCAATATCAATGGTGCGCAGTGTGACGGGGTGGGGCGCCAGCAATTTCACCGCATGGGAATAGGATTCGTATTGTTCTTCTTCCGAGGGAAGGGTATTGCGGTTGATGAACAGATATTCGGTTCGATAGAGACCGATGCCCTGAGCTTTAGCGCGCAGACTGTGTTCTATCTCGAAGGGAAGTTCTATATTCGCGCAAAGGGAGATTGGAACCCCGTCTTCGGTGCACGCTTCCCGTGCCTCACTGATGCGGAAGAGTTTTTCTTTGTGAAGCGCCTGTTTCTTTTGAATGCTTGCGTATTTGTCGATGGTAGCCTGTTCAGGATTGACAATAACAAGCCCGGCAGCTCCGTCCAGAATGAGCAAGCTTTCTGCGGGGATTGCGTCAAAAGCGTTGGGGATCCCTAAAATAGCGGGTATTTCCAAGGCGCGCGCCAAAATAGCGGAGTGACTGGTAACACTGCCCGCTTCAACGAGAAGACCGATGGCGTGTTCCGTGTCTAAGGTGGCCGTATCAGAAGGAGAAAGGTCTTTCGCTACGATGATGCTGATCCCTTCGAGCTGATGGAGCCCGGGCCGTTCTGAGTCCAGCAATCGGCGTTGCAGACGATCCACCACGTCCAAGAGGTCGGTGGTGCGCTCCCGAAACCGTTCATCGTCCAACGACTCCATAACCTGTACATAGCGTTTTGCCAGCTGATCCAGTAAATATTCCACATTGGTAAAGTCGGAATTGAGGTGTTCGATAATATCATCGCGCAGGGCGACATCGCTCAGGATCATCAAGTGGGCGCGGAAAATTTCTGCGTGTGCCTCGCCCAAGCCTGCCACCGTTTGTTCGTATATGGTGGTGAGGTCTTCACGCGTCAATTGGATTGCTTTGTCCAGACGCTCAATTTCAGCCTCCACATCGGTAATAAAATATTTAGGCACATGATAGCGCTGCCGCGAAAACTTGAATACGGGCGCTATGGCTATACCGGGAGAAACGCCAATGCCTTGAAGCTGTTGTTCCAAAAGAGGCTCCTGTCCAAAATTAGGAATTTAGGTTTCACCGAAACCTGTCTCAAATACTTCTTTTACTGCCGCCAAAGCCTCTTGAGCGTCGGGCCCCGTGCAAGACGCCACCAGACGGCTTCCACGGCCGGCACCCAGTGTCAGCAAGCCCATGATACTTTTGGCGTTGACTCGATTACCCATGAAGGTAATATAAATTTCACTTTGAAATTCAGAGGCGCGCCGTGCAAGTGCTGCCGCCGGTCGTGCGTGAATTCCAAGCGTATTTTTTACCACGACATCATCACTACAATCGTACATGTTATCCCTAGGCCTCGTTCAGTTCTGAAATATTTCAATCAGATCTCTACGGCTGAATTATATCAATATTGCATAATAACAGCAATTTTGACTTCCAAATGACCAAATGATTATTGACTTAAATTCGTAATGTCGATACTCATTTTGACGTTAAAATGAGTGGCGCCCAAATCAAGCGTCCAACAAGGTATCAGTACACACCCTTGGTGAACCCGTTCTTGTCCGTCTTCTGATTGACTGACAGTCTCCACGGGAAAACGGAAGAGTGTGGCGGGTTCGGAAAAGCTAAAGCCCAAGTCAATTTGCTGCCATTCATCTCTGGCTGCAATATGGGTTAATTTTTGGATTTGTCCCCGAGATCCCAATTGCCTTTCCTGAATTATACCATTATTTGAGTGATAATAACGATCGTGAGCCTCGCCGGTCAGGAAATTAAAGACCAGTTCAACGCCAAATAGCATGGGTTCTGAGAGGGGGGTTGCAAAACGAAGGCTGTAGTCCGCCTCAAAACCAGCGCCTCCTGGGGCAAGAGTGAAGCTTTTGAGGATCGTTGCTCCTTGATCGCCTCCGTTGTCAACCCTGCCTTGGGCGGACAAGGACAGCCTTCCCGATTCAGACTCCATCGTGTAGGCGGTCTGTGCGAAAGAGCCCAACTCTTTTTCTGTGCCGCTCCACAGCATTTCTGCAGTCACTTGGGTTGGGAGAAAGCGATCGCGAAAGGATACGCGCCGCCACGGATCATAGACAAGGAGGCGGTCTAGGTTTGCCTCCTTCGCCTTGACCAAATCATGGATGCTCGTATTGCCTTCCGCTTCCAAGCCTATCACAGCGTTGCCCCGCTGAATCTGTTCGTGGTAGACCTCTTCCCGCCGTGTCAGGACATTGGTAATATTGAATGCCTTTTCTTTGTAATCCATTTCGAAGAGCGTTCCGCCGTCGTTGAGGCTAAAGAAAAGTGCCAGCCCTTGATTTTCCAGTATCGCCTCAAGGTTACCGTCTCCGTCAAAATCAACGGTCTCCACCCGGGGGTAGCGGATATGTTCTGCTTCGATTTCGTCCATGATCCGCTCCGCTTTAATGAGTTGCTCATACAAGGCGGTGCGCAGATGATTCAGATAGAGACCGCCGAAAACACCATGCCAATAGGCGCAATTACATTGTCCGCGCTGCAGGTACATGTCGGCGTCGTCTAGACGTGGATCGTTGGGATATTCTTGGCGCAGCCGTTCCAGCCGCGTACTGACCCGCAGCATCCTTTTTTGGATGTTGTTGGATTCTGGATATTTAGAGAGGAAGGTGCGCCAGAAACCGCCGCTCATAAATTTTGCACATGCCTCATTCAGATGGGGGATGTGTTGAAGCGCTTCCCGCGCACGGACCAGCTCACGCTGTGTAACGGTGGGCAGTGCCCATGTCATCATTTCATCGTAGGAGGCGCAGGTGATATAGGTGCGGCCGAGCGCCGTATTTTCGTCGAGGTACTCACCATAGGTGCGTGTTTTCAGCCATTCCCGATTGTCGGTCAACGCTGCAAAGAAGCGATTGAGCCAACCCTCATGATAGACACTCTTGTGGGTGCCCGGCCATACGCCGAACTTTTCATAGTCATCATGTAAAACGGCGCAGCGCTTGCCTGTTTCATCGGCTTGTTCCCACAGCCATTGGATAGTTTCTTCCACAGGATGAAAGGGCACCAGGTAGCGCAATCGTTCTTGGATCGGGAATATTTTTAGCGGCATCCCTTCGTCTTCGGTCTGGTAATAGCCAAACATCTCTTCCTGACGAAGTCCTGAATAACGGAAATGAGAATCGTCGAGCGCCGTATATTCAATGCCGGCTTTCGCCAAAATACGGGGTATATGGGGTTCCCATACCCGTTCAGCCAGCCACATGCCGCGGGGTCGGCGATTGAAACGGCGTTCGCAATACTGTGTCATGCGCGTGATCTGACGCAATGCGTCTCGTTCCGGGATGGCGCAGAGCAGCGGTTCATAATAAGCCCCGCCCATAATTTCAATTTGATCCCGCTGCACAAAGATTCCCAGTCGGTCTAGGAATTCCGGCGTCTTCTCTTCGAACCAGTCGAAAAGGGGCCCCGTAAAATGCATGGTAACGCGGACATGGGGATATTCTTCCAGTACATCCAGAAACGGCAGATAACATTCCGCATAAGCACGTTCAAAGACAAAGTCAAAATTGCCGACGGGCTGATGGGCATGACAGCCAAAAATAAGGTTGATTGATTCCATGAAAATATTCTCTTTGCTCAGATGTTTCGTAGACCTACAGCCGCTGTTAGGGGATAACGGTCGTGGGAGCCGGTTCTTCATGAGACAGGCAGTGGAGTGTTCCGAAACCCCACAGTAAATCAACGGCATGAATACCGATCACGTGTCTATCGGGAAATAGCTCATTTAAAATGCCCAAGGCCTTGCGGTCTGCTTCATCATTGAAGGTGGGCACGAGTACACAGTTGTTGGCGATATAAAAATTAGCATAACTGGCGGGCAGACGCAAATCTTTAAAATAGAGCGGCGCAGGCATGGGTAGAGGGATCACTTCCAAGGATTGCCCGTGGGGAAGCCGGACATTTTGGAGTCGCTCCGCATTTTCTTTTAACGCGTGATAGTTCTCGTCCTTCGCGTTGTCTTCTTGGCACAGGACGACGGTTGTCGGATTAACGAAACGGCAAATGTCGTCAATGTGACCATGGGTATCGTCGCCCGCAATCCCTTTACCCAACCACAAGACCTTTTCAATACCGAGATGTGCTTTAAAAGCGGCTTCGTAATCTTGGCGGGTAAAGCCGGGGTTGCGCGTCTGGCAGCGCTCATCCAACAAGCATTCTTCCGTGGTTAAGAGGGCGCCGTCGCCATTTGTATCGACGGCTCCGCCTTCCAGGACCACATGGCGATCCTTATAACGCGCTTCTTGACCGGGCACGCCCAATCTTTTTGTAATGGTCCGTGGCCATTGTTGATCCAACAGATGATTATCGTATTTCGCCCAGCCGTTGAATAGAAAGTTTTGCGCTTGCACGGCGCCGTCGCGATCCAAGACCCAGAAGGGCGAGATATCACGCATCCATCCGCGATCCAGTTCGGTCTCCACGAACTCCAAGCCTTGCAAATCTACACCGGCATCGATACACATGCGCCGTGCATCTTTATCTACGCGATCGTTGTTTACAGCAAGAAGAATCCTTTCACTGCGGCTTAAAAGTCGGATAAACTCGACAAAGGCCCACCGAACCGGCGCAAATTTGCCGGGCCAGTCGTTTTTGTTGGCGGGAAAGGCGAGATGGGTGGCGCGGTGCGTTTCCCATTCTGCAGGCATGCGCAAGGGGGGCTTCTTTTGTTGGAACGGGGCTGTACTTCGAGGACTCATGAAGGCTTACTTTCCCTGATCCAGATAGCGTTGCGTAATAGCGGCGTAGGCATCGATTCTACGATCCCGTAAGAAGGGCCAGTTTTGGCGAATCGATTCGAGTAAGGCAAGATCCACCGTGGCAAGTATGACTTCTTCTTCATGATCGCTTGCTTGGGCTAAAATATTTCCTTGAGGGTCGCAGATAAAGGAGCCGCCCCAAAACTGGATGCCCGATTGTCCTTCTTCGGCTTCATGGCCGACGCGGTTGGCCGCGCCCACATAGACCCCATTGGCGATGGCATGGCCGCGCTGTACATTTTGCCACGATTCGTATTGGGTCTTGCCGTATTCCTCTTTTTCATAGGGATGCCAGCCGATAGCGGTGGGGTAGAGCAGCGTATTAGCGCCTTGAAGTGCGGTGATACGCGCCGCTTCGGGATACCACTGATCCCAGCAAATTAGGGGGCCGATACTGCCAAAGCAGGTATCGAATGCCAAAAAGCCCAAATCGCCGGGCGTGAAATAAAACTTTTCATAATAGGCAGGGTCGTCGGGGATGTGCATTTTTCGGTATAGCCCGCAACGCGAACCGTCGCCGTCAAAGACGATAACGCTGTTGTGATAGAGTCCTGCTGCGCGCCGCTCAAAAAAGGGAACGACCACGACCACGCCATGGGCTTTGCAAAAAGCCGCGAAGCGCGCGAACATGGGATCGTCCACAGACTGCGCCAGTTGGAAGCGTTCCACGCACTCTTTCTGACAAAAGTAGCGTGAGGCGAAGAGTTCCGGCAAACAGATCACATGTCCGCCTTGGGCTGCTGCTTTTTCGCACCAAGCCAAGGCACGGTCAATATTGCTTTGTACATCCGTATCCATGGCCATTTGAACGAGTGCCAGGTTATAGGTCATTGGAAGGGATTGTTGTTTCATACCATGAATAATCTTCTTTTGGGGGTTGAACAAGAATTATGTTGATCGTTGAAATTAAGCGTCGCGCTGACCGGCTATGAACAAGCCTACAGCGACCATGGCAACCAAGGCGGTCGTGACTGCGGTGGTAGCGGCTTTGCGCACTTGTCGGCTTTCTTTTTTGCCCGTTTTGCAGTAAGTAGCAAAATGTTCACAATTATTGAAGAAAAGGTCGTAGCCCTTATTGCCGAGATTAGCCTTCGCCCGCTTCAGCGTTTCTTTGATCGGTAAAAGATCATCTCTGTCTTCATAGCTTACGATGCGTTTTTCGTTGCCTTCGAGAAATTCCTCTTCAGGGGTACGTATGACCTCGGCATTTTCATCATCGAAAAGTTCGCCTGAAAAATGGATGATCGTACCGTCACCCATATCAATTCCATGATGATAGTAAAGCCCGCCCATACGTTTGACGCGGATATGATCGCCTTTAGCCATGCCAAAACCTTTTCTAAATATTGATTCATCCCTCAGCTTGCGACGCGTATAGTATAACATGGAACTCCCTGTCAGTGGTATACGCACAACTCGTTTAGACCCTGCGCCCGTTGTTGGGTCATCGTGAGAGAAGTAAGGTGTTGTGGAAGCCTAGGAGCACGGCCTTAGATTAATGACTGCGTCGCCTCCGCCACCCGCTTGATTCAAGAAGCACAACAATTGACTATAACTTGGAAAGTATATTATAACGAGGCAGATCGGCATTTTTCTCTGAGTAATCTGCCCTGTCGCACTGCGCTTTGAATAAACGGAAAGGATCATAGCATGGAATCCCATACAAGCCGCTTTGCCCGCCTTCTACTACTGTCATTGCTTGGCACAGGCGTTCTTTTCAGTTTAGAAGCTTATGCCAACCCTTTGGAAAATTTATTTCAAGTGCGGGAGGGACGGGCTATGCGATCATCGTCCAGTGATCCTGATTGGGAGAATGGAAACGGTGATTCACGGCCCATCGCCGTGGGGGAAAGCTTGACCATTGCCGCGCTGAAGGGCCCCGGCATAATTAATCATATTTGGAACACGGTCTTTGCGGAAGATAAAGGTTATTCCAAGTTGTTGGTACTGCGTATGTATTGGGACGACGAAGAAACACCTTCCGTCGAAGTGCCCTTAGGTGACTTTTTCGCCATGGGTCACGGCTTGGATTATCCGTTGCAATCGCTGCCCGTTACGGTGACTTGTTACGGTCATGCCCGCAACTGTTATTGGCCCATGCCCTTCCGGAAATCGGCCAAAATTACCGTGACCAATGAAGGCTCGAGCAAGGTGAATGCCCTATTTTATTATGTAGATTGGCAGCAGCTGGATTCACTTCCCGAAAACAGCGCTTATTTCCATGCCATGTACCGGCAGGAATTTCCTGCCGAGGCAAGCAAAAATTATCTTATCGCTGAGATTGAAGGGAAAGGGAATTATGTGGGGACAGTGCTTAGTGTGCGTCAACGCACCCCTAGCTGGTGGGGCGAGGGCGATGATTTTTGGTTTATTGACGGTGAAACAGAACCGAGCCTGCGCGGTACGGGCACGGAAGATTACTTTTGTGATGCCTGGGGTTTTAGAGAAATGTCTACTCCCTATTATGGCGCGCCCTTGGTGGAGGGGGGAGGATCCTACAGTCGGACGTCTTGTTATCGGTGGCATATTGCTGACCCCGTCGTATTCCAAAAATCATTGCGCCTCGAAATCGAACACAAAGGGGAGACCTTTGATGAAGCGGGTGTGACCGATTCTTGGTTTGCCGAGCGGGGAGATGATTTCTCATCCGTAGCCTATTGGTATCAAGTAGAACCGCACAAAGCCTTTCCGGCGCTGCCGGACGCGCAAACCCGCCTTTATGAGGATTGGTCGAAAATGGTTTTACCCGCCAAGAATACGGAGGCGATTCGCGTTTCTTCGGGCGCGGTCAGCGAACAAGTGCGTATCGAATTCGCGCGAGGTCATCTCGTGTGGAATCCCGCAGAAAAGGGCGAATCCCTCGCATTAGATATAGACCTGGCGGAGGAAGCCAAACAACAATTGGTACTGGTCTTTGCCTGTGCGCCGAATCACGGTATTTTCCAAGTTGAATTAGATGGCGCAGTCCTTGTTCCTTCCCTTGACTTGTATAACGCTAACATTACTGACAAACAATTGTACATATCTCTGCCGGAATTAGAGGCAGGAACCTACAGTCTTCGTTTTCTCAATAAAGGGAAAGCCGCACGGAGCGAAGGCCATGCTTTTGGTCTGGAAGGCTATCTCCTGAAATAACGGTTGGATTTCGGAGCCGATTAAAGAGCAAAGATCGGTCTGTAAACCCTTACGGCGCCTTAGCCGGGTTCGTTGTTTTTCTCCAAAAATTGCGTAAGCGTGTCAAGGCGGGGCATGGAAGGCTGCGCGCCTGCTACCATGGCTGCCAAAGCGCCGGCGCCGTTGGCAAAGCGGAGCGCTTCCGGCATAGACCGTGTATTCCATGCCAAGGCAAGGGCGGCGGTGAAGGCATCTCCGGCACCCGTCGTATCCACCGCCTCAATTTCAAAAGCGGGCTGGTGATAGCGTTCTTCCCCTAAATAGAGGCAGCCCAGTTTGCCCAGTTTGATCACCACTTCTTTCGCGCCCATGGAACGCAGTGCTTCCGCGGCTTCCTCTGCACGGGCGAGATCATCCACAGCAATGTCGGTTAATGTTTCGGTTTCTGTTTCATTGGGGGAGATGATGTCCGGCAGGGCGATAATTTCAGGGGGCAGCGGACGTGCAGGTCCCGTGTCCAAAATAGAGAGAACTTCACAGTCGCGTGCAAGGCGCAACACCGCTTCCACTGTTTCTAAAGGGATTTCCAATTGGCTGATGACAGCGTCGGCATCTTCAAAGAGGGCACGCTGCGCGTAGATGTCCTCGGGCGTGAGTTGATCATTAGCGCCGGGAGCAACGACAATGGTGTTTTCGCCGGAACGGGTGAGCATAATCATGGCTGTGCCTGTAGGCGTGTCGTGATCAATTTTCAAGCCCTCAAGCTGAATATGCTCTTCTTTGAGCCCGGCATGGTGGAGCTTTCCAAAAACATCGTTGCCAAGGCAGCCCACAAAATGAACAGCGCCGCCGAGCCGCGCGGCGGCAACAGCTTGGTTTGCGCCTTTGCCGCCGAAAGCGGTCATGAAATCGCTGCCCATGAGCGTCTCACCCGCTTTGGGCAGCCGTTCCGTGCGCACCACAAGATCCATGTTGGCACTGCCTGCCACGAGTATTTTTTTCACGGGTAGCCTCCTCATCTGATTTTGTTGTGTTGTCCAAGACGGTATACGATTAGGCCGCTGTCAAAAGAGCTATAGGCCTATGGGATTTTTCAGACTTATAAAACCAATCTGTCACTGCAGCAGTCTGAAGCAATAGAACAGCAGCAGACCATCAATTATTAGGTCTGCACACGAAGTTTACGATATCATAAAGTATCGGTATCCTTCGAAATTATCCACGTATAAACAATGTTTTATGACACATTGCCGTATCACAACGAAGCGCGCACAGCTGCAACGACAGGCTGTAACGGATGGACAGTCAACTTAACTCAAAAACTAAAGCGCTCCTGCACCTGCTGGAGGATGAATCGCCCTTGGTACGCAATGCCGTAGCCGGAGAATTGTCTTCTCTGGACGTGGATATTGTTCAGTTCGTGAAGGAACAGCAGCTTGTTTTAAATGATACGCAATACGCTGTTCTGGATACCATCTTTTTGGATCGTCATGAACGGGAGGTGACGAAGCATTGGATAGAATGGCTGCACCGTCGGGAAGGTCTTGATAAGCTGGAAGAGGCGCTGCAAATACTGTCACGCCTTCAAAATGGACTGCGTAACGTACCCGCTGTTTCTGACTTGATTCAAGGCTTAGCCGCCGCCTTTCTTGAAACGAAGGAGCCGCCCACGCCGGCAGCCTTGGCGGCCTTTCTGTTTGAGCATTTGTATTTGACCGTCATTCCCGAGGGAAGCGAATGCAGTGACGGCATCAATATTCCCTTGGTCCTTGAAAGAAAACGGGGGCTGCCTATTAGTCTCGTATGTATCTATGTCCTATTGGGACATCATCTCGGGGTGGTTTTAAGTCCTTGCAGTTGGCCGGGCAGCTATTACGCGCGGTATCAGGAAAATGACCGCATGTACTTGGTCGACTTTAGCAATAAAGGCTGTATATCGACGCTGGATGAATTGCTGGTACTGCAAGGTCCTTCTCAGGAGGCAGCGCGGAAAGTATTCACGACCGATCTATCTGCAAGCAGGCTTATCCGCCGCTTTGTGGGGAAGCTCGCTTTGTATCTCAGGCGGGAGAAGAATACCCGCAATTATACGTGCGCTGTGGAATTGCTCCGCGCTTTGGATGAGCATTTGCAGTCGTGAATCGAGCATTTGTCACCGGTTGTCGACAAGGATAAAATTTTCAAGATCTGCCATAAACTGCACGTGACGGGCCGCGCTTTTTGTTGTTGTCGCTAACGCCCCGCTATTTTGTTGAAATTACGCATTGAAAGTCGGTAGCATGATAGATAATACGGAAAATTCCGGAGCAAATACCGATAACCGTTGCAGGTCTAAATACCGGGATCTACCTCTCATCGGCCGTGTGAGAAGGACTGAGAACAGCCCTTTCATTTCAACGGTGAGTACAAAGAGGATCTTGGTTGCTCCGCTGTTGTTGTCGCGGCAGGGCGGCATCTAAAGAAGGAAAGGGTGCCGGCGCCGACCCAAGGCGGCGGAGCAAAGGATAGCGTCGGTTGCGGCAGAGGGCTAGACCTATGGGTAAGAAGAGCATTTGTTTTTTGACGGTTTTGGGGCTATGGAGCGGGTTGTTCTTAGGGGGGCAAATCGCCGCCCATGCCACGGCTGATGGAGATTTTGCAGTCTTTATCGACCCGGTTGTTAATAACCGTACCACTGTCGAAATTAGGGCAAGCAATCCCAATGAAAAGCAACGAATGGGAACCATTGCCGTTACGATTAAAGGCAGCGTGATTGTTCCCGAAAATCCAAGCCTCTATGATGTGTTGCCGCCGGGCGGTCCTGTGCGCTTGGCAACCTTCACACCCCAAGGTGACGGATGGAAAATGCGGCCGAGGGACGAAAAGATCGTGGCGTCTGAGCTGCACGTTGAATTATACCGTGACCATTGGAAAAGCGGCGCAGAGGAACGGCTGCGTTTACCGATCACCATCACCGGACCCGGTCCTGTTGAGCTGCTCATACGAGTCACCTTTTCCAAGCGCGTCGATGGTCTTTCTTTCGTAGATACAAACTTCCCGGCATCAGGTATTACCGATGAACAAGGGCTTCCTTGTGAAGACTTTGAGATTCCCGTGATGGGAAGCGGCGGCGGCGGTGTGCCGAAAGCAACTATAGAAAAACCGACGACCCTTGCGCGCTCGGAGCGAAGCAAGCAATCATCAGCTGATTCTGAATCTGAGTATCAGGAGAAAGCGAAAGCCATTGTGTTTTCGAAATCGAAAAAAAATGTCCACTACAAAGTATTTCAGTCTATGGAAGATGGCTCTTTGTGCACCGAGGGCACTTGGAATGATTTTTTGGAAGAGTATATGTTTGACGGTGAAGACTTCTATTGGGCAGATACGACCAACACCTATACGGCAGACGGCGAAAAATTCCGAGGTGACCTCTATTGGTGCGGAACCTATCATTATACTACGGTAAAAGATGTGTCGCGCACCTTAAACGCCTATACAACCGATCTTGATATGGCTATCATACTCGTCAGACTTGTGTTTGATCTGTATGACGAAGATGATTTAGATGGAATCAATTTTTCTGATGACGACGATGACGAGGATGACGATGACATAAACGTGTTAGGGAGCGGTACCGGTTTCTTTATTACAGACGACGGATATATCCTGACCAATTATCATGTAGCCTCCGGTGAGGGGGTGCCCGTCGTGGTGGCTGAAGATCACGAGCCCCGTGTGGCGAAAATCGTTGCCACGGACGAAGAGACGGATCTCGCCTTGCTCAAAGTCGATGGAACCGCTGTTCCGGTCACCTTCGGCTCAGGCGAAACAGCGCAGCTCGCACAGACCGTTTTCACCATAGGATATCCTTCTCCCGATATCCAAGGAATAGCCCCTAAGGTAACCATGGGAATTATCAGTTCTCTGACCGGGATCATGGATGACGAAAAGAGTTATCAGATTGATGCGGCGGTGCAGCCCGGTAATTCAGGCGGCCCGCTCTTCTCGTCGACCGGCGAAGTTATGGGCGTAGTCTATGCCCGGATTGACGATGCCATCTACACCATGGCTACCGGATCCATTGCGCAAAAGATCAACTATGCCATCAAGAACAGCCATGTCATGGCATTTTTGAAAAACCGTCCCGATGTATACGACCGCATCAAGCGAGGAAGGGTCGGGGCACGTACGCAAGAAGAAGCCGTCAGCAAGATCAGCAAGTCTGTAGTTTTGATCATAGTATTCGGCGAAGAGGACTGACGGAGCTGCGACGGTACTTGGCTTAGAAGAGGGGAAGCTACGCGGGGCAGCCCGACTTCCGCTTAATGCTATTCCTGTTGTGCGGCGCGCTCTTCGGAAATAAGATCCCATGTTGAGAAAACGGCTTCTACATTCGCCGGGTTCGCGCCGGGCCCGAATTCGCATTGTGCAATGCATCCGCCTTGCCGCCACAGCGTATCATAGACTTGCCTCACTGCTTGGTGCATCTCTTCCGGGGTTCCATTGACCAAAAGATTTTGGCGATCCATTTCTCCCCAAAAACATAATTTGCCGGCAAAGGGCGCCACTTTTTCTACGCCTATACAAAAGAGTTGTGCGTTGAGAGCGTCCAGTTCCAATTCCACCAGATCGGGGAAGATATCTATGGTATAGCCGTCAGAGTGCATGAAGGCCGCTTTCCCGGCATCGTGGGCAATCTTAATATAATCTCGGTACATGGGCTTGAAAAGCTCCCGCCATAAGTCAGGAGCGATTAGCAAGGACTGTTGGGAGCCCCAATCATCCATGAACATCAAGCCATCCACATCTGTTTCCACCCACATCTTCAACAGATCACAATAAAAGGCGTGGAGTTTTTCCATGAAGCTGAACATAGCCGGCGGCTGCAGCAACAGATCCATATACAAGTCGGCAGAACCGCGCAAAAACTGTAGTTGTTCAAAAGGACGGGGACAACATCCGGTCAAGATAAACTGATCTCGGTCTGCACACCACGCATTGACCTTTTGCTTATTCAAGCTGAAGTATTCTTTGGGAAAACGTATCTTTGGGGCGTCCCGCTCCCAATCAAGAATCTGCGGGTTTTTAACTTCGCCGATGACTCCCTCTTGGATGTTGATGAATTCACAGCCGAACTCATCGATATAGCGGCCTATAGCGGTTGAGTCGCCTTGGGTTGGCAGGGGATCATCATAATAATTGGGTGCCCATAGGATGTCGTCAGGATAACATTGCTGAATCCGGTTCAGCTCTTCTTGATGATAGAGCTCTGCCCAAGGCAGATACCACAATTGACGTGGGATTCGTTCGGGATTCTCGAATCTCAAGGTGCGCCATACGAGCTCTTTGCTGCGTTGCTTCATGACGGAGCTATCCTCTCTAAGACCTCCTCGGAATCAACAGGCGTGCATTCTTGGAGAGCGTTAAAAAGATGATTCTTCTTCCGGAGGCATGACAATGTCAATATGCAGTTCATCAAGTTGTACGGAATCGACTTCATTCGGCGCACCCATTAATAGATCTTGGGCACGCTGATTGAGGGGGAAGGCGATGATCTCACGAATGTTGGGCTCATCGGCAAGGAGCATAATGATCCGATCCAATCCGGGTGCAATGCCTCCGTGAGGGGGGGCGCCATATTGGAATGCTTTCCAGAGTGCAGGGAATTTCGATTTGACCACGTCTTCCGTGTAGCCGGCAATCTCAAAGGCTTTAAGCATAATTTCGGGTTTATGATTTCGAATAGCGCCCGAGGACAGTTCAATACCGTTGCACACGATGTCATATTGGAAGGCGAGAATATCCAGAGGATCCTTGTTTTGCAGCGCTTCCATACCGCCTTGAGGCATAGAAAAAGGATTGTGACTGAATTCGATTTGTCCCGTATCAGGATTGCGTTCAAACATGGGGAAATCGATGATCCAGCAGAAGGCTACTTTTTGTCCGTCAATCAAATTCAATTTACGCGCCAAGCTTTGCCGCACTTTACCCAACAATTCATTTGTTTCGGTGCGCGAACCTGCGCCAAAGAAGAGGGCATCCCCTTCCACAGCGCCGACCCGTTCGCAAAGGGCTTCTTTTTCGGCATCGCTCATGAACTTGACGATGGGGCCTTTCATCTCACCGTCGCGCAACGCGACCCACGCCAGTCCCTTGGCGCCTTCTGATTTCGCATAGCGTTCCATATCATCAAAGAATTTGCGGGGCTGATCAGCGGCGCCTTTGGCGTTCAGTACTTTCACCACGCCACCCGATTGGGTTTGGGCGCTGAATACTTTTAATTGGCAATCGGCAAAGATATCGGTACAGTCGTTCATTTTCATTTCGTAGCGGATATCAGGTTTGTCTGTGCCATACCATTCCATTGCATCGCGATAGGCAATACGCGGGAAGCATTCTTCTACAATGGTCTTGGAGGAGAGTTCTTTGAAGACGCGCACCATGAGTGCTTCCAGCTCAAGGAAAAGATCGTCCTGCGTGATAAAGGACATCTCCATATCGACCTGGTAAAATTCACCGGGACTGCGATCGGCGCGGCTGTCTTCATCACGGAAACAAGGCGCAATTTGAAAATATTTGTCGAAGCCGGAGACCATCAGCAGTTGTTTAAATTGCTGGGGCGCCTGGGGCAGGGCATAGAATTGACCGGGATACAGTCGGCTCGGAACCAGATAATCGCGCGCCCCTTCCGGAGAGGAGCTGGTCAGGATGGGCGTATGATATTCGACAAAGCCCCGTTCGCACAGATGCTGTCGGATGAGTGCGGTGGCTTTGGAACGAAGCAAGATATTTTGATGCATCCGTTCCCGGCGCAGATCAAGAAAACGGTAAGTGAGCCGGGTTTCTTCGGGACACTCCAATTCTTGATTAACCGTAAAGGGCAGCGTTTGTTCAACAGCCGATTCGAGCCAAAATTCATTGGCGACCACTTCTATGTCACCTGTTGCCATGGCAGGATTGACGGTGTCTTCGGTGCGAGGAACGACCTCGCCTGTGAGCGTAATAACACTTTCGTTGCGAAGATTTTCCACGTGCGCAAAAAAAGGGTTGTCCGGGTTAAAGACAATCTGGGTAATACCGTAATGGTCGCGGAGGTCGATAAAAATAACGCCGCCATGATCACGCTTACGATGAACCCAGCCCGACATCTTCACGGTTTTGCCGGCATCAGATTTAGATAAAGCGCCACAAGTATGGGTACGATAGGGGTGCATGAGTCCTCCGGAATTGGGGGCGTGCTCGGTGCGTCCACCGAGTGCCTCAGAAGTCAGGGATAGTTAACAATATACTCCCATCATCTTGGGAAATAAGGGGAAAGTGCTGGGATTATGGTATCAATTCAGCCTTCAAAAATGCAAACGACTGAAAAGCTGCCCCTATGGCCGGAGAAAGCTTATGCTGCATACGCTGTGTCAGAGCGATGCCTGCGGCCTGCTCAGCACAAGGAGGGGAGATTGGACTACAAACCGTCATTGATGATGCATTGGCTAGCGGCGTTTTTTAGATGCCTTGAAAGAAACCCGCCAAGAGCGCGGGGCATCCGTCGCATTCAGGTGTAATCAAGCGAATATTGGCATCAATAAGCCGGGGTGCATTGGGCGCATTCAAGGTTTGCATCAAATGCCCGTCTTCCACATGGCCGATACGGTAACTGTCATCACCGTCTACAAGACCACAGGTATAGAGGACCCCCTTATCATTCACGAAAATCATCCGTTTTAAGCCTCTGCATTTGGGGCGCTCACCATCAGGCTGGGGATTCGCCGCCCATACCGTGATACCTTCTTGTTCGCTGATGCCGGGCAATTTGTCGGGTTCGCAGCGAAGCAGCACCTTCGTTTTGCTCAACTCGAGCTGGCGAATAAGTTTGACTTCCGGTTTCGTAAGGGTGGCGCTGTTTTTTAAATGGAGACCTACTGTCATGTTGTGTATCTGCTGCGCCCACTTACTGATCGCCCATATATCTTCACATTCTTCGAGGGGATCATTGAGGGTGAGGATGAGCCAATTGGCACCGAGCGATGCCGCTTCATCAATCACATTGAGCCATTGGTGCATGGGGACGGGTGAATCATTTGCATTTTCGCCGCAAAATCCTCGCTTGAGTCCTCCCGCACTCACACAAATCCATAAGTAGGTAATGTCATCTGTAGCGGCGCAGGCTTTACAGGCTTTTAATTTTCGCTTGAGTGTTTTTACGGTCTCGAAATAAATTTCGCTCGCATCTTCGAGTCCCGATGTCTCGTCGGTTTTTGCTGTCACCACAATTCTCCTGTTAGGCTATGAATCCAAGGGCTTACTAATTACCTCTGTTTGATCCTACATCTTAATCCAACAAACTTCGAAACGTCTTTGTTCCCGTTTCACCGAAGAGAGCATCTGAGAGGTTGCTCAAAAAAGAGGAAAATACTATTGTATACTAATATTTATTCTGATGCGACAAGGGACCGCTTGATCTTTTCGAGGTCATAACCAAAGCCAGGTCCCCTGATTGAACTCAAGTCAAGATGGCCCCGACGGCGCGTGTAGATTCCGGGATGAACCACCGCTTCGGGCAGGCTCGCTTCCGGATAAAATTGCATGGCATTGGTTTCTACACCCATGATACTGCCTGCATGGGCGGCCAACAGGACGTGGGGGATTTGCGCCAACATGGGATTGGTAAGGTCTTGTATCATCAGCTCCATCCCATGGGCTTTTGCCCAGCACAAACTTAAGAGCGCGCCCGTCTGGGTTTTACAGGTTTTCAACGCCACGCCTGTCCAGCCCAATTCTCTGCCCCGCCGTACCACATGCCAGTCATGGGCGCTTTCATCCATGAACAAAGGTTTACGGGCGGCGACAGAATGAACGTCGATGGGGTAGGCGTCAATATCGTAGGGGAAGGGTTGTTCAACGTAGCGTATACGTTTAAAAATTTCCGGTTCTTCCTCTTTCAATCGATCCAAAATATCATTGACATAGGCAGGATCGGTGACAGTGCAGTTGAAGTCGGCAGAAAGCAAAGTGACGTCTTTTTGCAGGGCGAGGCGGCCTACTCGAACGAGGCGTTCATAATCCCAAGGCGCGTCGGTTCCCCGTAATTTGATCTTTAGACAGAAGAGTCCGTCTTTTTCGATCCATTGTATTAAGGTAACGGGATAGCCGTCCTGCGGTTCAGAACCGTCACAATCGGCGTCTTCCAAGGGGTCCAGTCCGCCCACGAGATGCCACGCCGGCAGCGGGTTCTCCCGAGGCTTCACAAAAAAATCTGAGGGATACAGCCCTTTAAAAGAAGTGGAACAATCGGGGTCGGCTTCTAAATAAGCGCTGAGATCAGCATTCATCCACGCTTCGCTGTAGCTTTCATAGACGGGAATCTTGTGCAGCATGCCGTAGGCGTCATGGAGCGCAATGTCAAAGGCAGAACAGCAGACGAGCGCTGCGAGCCAAGGCATTTCTTTGCCGCGCCGTCCCACATTAAATTCTTGGAGCAGTTTCGGCAGCTGCTCGCCGACGAAGGCATGACCGATTTCCATGGGATGCCCGGAGACGGGGAAATCAGACCACGCTTTAACAAGGCGCAGACAAAAATCATGAATCGCTTGATAACGTTCGCTGTAGCTTAAGGCGGAGGGCCACACCCATTGCACACTTAAGGGCGTTTCTCCCCAGCCCTCAGCAGATTGACCTGCCTTCGTTTCGACAGAAAAGCAGACCCGTGCACACACCACTTCGGTCAGGGTTTCAGGGCCAAACTTCAGCGGCATGCGTGTTTTGACGGGTAAAAAATACAGTGCAGCTTTTACAGGGCGCACATCGTGGGGGTTGCCCATGCCTAGTCCTATTCAGTCTAGTATTCTGAAGAATTTTCAGGAACGACGCAATAGGGCGCCAGTGCTTCTTCCATAATCTTCAGCCAGTTTGAGACAATCTCTGTCGATACGGCAACGTCGGATTCTTCAAAGGCTTTACGCAAGCGTTTGAGCTCATCGAGGGCGAGGCGGTCATCAGGCAGATCCTTGGACAAGGTTTCGCGAATGTTTTTGTACGCCTGACTCAAGGTAACAAAGATGAGGGCGTAAATACGGTTTTGTGTGGCTTGCGCCATATTTTCAAAGAGGGCGTATCCTAAGGCCGCTTCATCTTCCAAATAGCCTTTCGTGCGGTTGAAAATGATATCGTCAATGACACGGCAAATTTTTCCCAGTTCTCGGGGTTTGCGTCTTTCGGTGGCGTGGCGGGTCATGCGAACCATGACGTGCCGTCTGAAATCAAGCATGTTGCTCAGGAAGGCAGGGTCGACAGAGTCATCGGAGCGAAACAGCATGGCATCAAAGATCTCGATTCCGGCGGTCAAGTGCAGCGGCTGAACATAAATTCCGGAACCGTGTCTGATTTTTACAAGACTGATCGCTTCCAGACGTTTCAATGCTTCACGGACAGCGTGGCGGTTTACCTTAAATTCTTCTGATAACAGGCGTTCTGTGGGAAGTTTGGTGCCTACCGGATATTCGCCGGATACGATACGCCGGGTCAGGATCTCTGCCACATTGCAGGAAAGAGTTTTGTTGAGTCGACTGCCTTTGGGATAGGTATTATCCATGTTTAATCCAAATGTCCTTCTGTTAAGGTTATACATTGAAAGCTTACGCTATGGTTGGGAACAGGATTCGGTGAGGAGTTCCCGGTTTCAAAACGCTCTCTTTTATCTTGAGGTAGTTTAGGCTAGGGTTATTGCGCCGCATACGATATATTAGGATTGCCAAGGCGGCGTTTCAGGCAAATAGTTTTTGAATTCCGCCAACAAAGTGTCTTCATAACTACCCTTGAAGCTGCCGGCAAAGAAATGATCCAGTCCTTCTTCATACAGTCGCTGCCATGATTCTTCTTCATGACCCGGATTGATCGGGAAAAATAGGGCATTGTTTGCACGTGCCGCTTTCAGATCGCCAAAGGCGTCGCCAATCATCAACACCTTGTCCGCGTCGTAGCGGCCTTCCGTTGCGAATTGGATATGTTCGGTTTTTGTGCCCATTTCCTGACCATTGATACAAAAAACATACTGATTGAGATCCTGCTCTTCCCACTCACGAATCAATGCTTCAGCAGGCGTCTGGGAGCATACCATGACGTCAGCGTTGGCACGGGCCGACTCGAGGCATTCGCGGACAAAGGGGAAAGGAGGCAGGCCGCCCTGAACGATGTCGGTAACCGTTTCATTCACAGCCAGACTCCACGCCAGCGTTAAATGCATGTCCGGCGCTTTTTCTTGCGTGTGGGTATCGCACCAAGCTTGCAGAGCGGGATTTCCAAGCTTCGATTCTTCTTCAATCCATTTGCGTAAGGTGTCTGTTTTCGGCATCTCAAAGTTCCGCGCTTTCACAGCGTCCCAGTCCGCCAAAAGATCAAAGGTTTTGATCAGAGCGGGAAAGCGATTATAGCCGCGCCATTTCGAATAGAGATTTACAAATTCAGCGGCAGTGCGCACATATTTAGAAATGGGCTGTAAAGACCAGTATTTTATGATATTAGGGATAAAACATTCTTTTTGTTTTATCTCCATCGTGTCGAATGCGCAACCATCGCTATCAATGGCAATAAAAAAATCGTATTTCGGACGATGGGCTTTTAATTTTTCAACAGCATCTATCATACATTAATTTCTCCACGAATAAAAGTTTTGTAAATAAAGTGATTAAAGATATAGTTTTTCAGGAAAGATAAGTCGGCAGTAATCACGTTAAACGCCGGAAAAGGCAGAAAAGCCACCGTCGACAGGAAGGATGACACCGGTCACAAAACGAGAGGCATCGCCGGCAAGCCAAAGGACGGCGCCGATCAAATCATCGGGGTCTCCAAAGCGGCCCATGGGCGTGTGGGAGAGGATCGTATTGCCGCGCGCGGTCAAATGGCCCGTTTCCCGTTCCGTCATCAAATAACGATTTTGTTCGGTCAAAAAAAAGCCGGGAGCAATGGCATTGACACGAATTAAGGGTTTGTATTCTTGGGCAAGATGCACTGCCAGCCATTGGGTAAAATTACTGACTGCCGCTTTCGCCGCGCTGTAGCCGGGGATGCGCGTAAGGGGACGAAAAGCGTTCATGGATGAGATGTTGATGATCACGCCGCCGTCGGGATTGGCAAGCATGGGTTTTACAAAAACCTGGCTCGCCGCAACAACGCCGCCGATGAGATTCAGTTCCACTACCTTATTCATCGCCTCCATCGGCAAGTCAAAGAAAGACTGTTCGGGCGCTGTTGTGGCGCCCTTCATGTTACCGCCTACGCCGTTGACCAGAATATGGACGGCGCCAAAATCATTGAGAATTTGTTGGCAACATTTTTTGATGGACGCCGAATCAAAGACGTCCATGCCGTAGGCCTTTGCTTTGCCGCCTTCCGCAACAATCTGCTTGGCTCGTTGCTCTGCCATCTCCGGCAGCAGATCAGCCACCGCAACTGTAGCACCTGCTTTGGCAAGTCCTGAGGCGATGGCTCCGCCAAGTACCCCTCCACCTCCGGTTACAACCGCAATTTTGTCTTTCAGTGTGAACAATTTTGAAAATTCCACAGAGCTTTTCTCCTTTCCGTGCGAAAGATAGTAAAAAACTTTGTTGATTTAATTAATAGTCTTTAATAAGTAACTTTAAATCTTTTTTATATGCGTTATCTTTAATATAACGAAAGATAGGTAGCTGTTGCATGTCCGGGAACAAGCGATGACAAGCTTTTTGCGGCATCCTTCCCCCACGTGCCGGCGGCTCGTCTTTGCTTACTATATCATAACGGCATTGTTAAACGCACAAGAGCCATCAGTCTGCATATGCGACAGGGCTGTCTGTCTTTCCTTGCAGCCCGATCGCTTTACAATGGGTCTGCAAAAATATTTTCTTTAACAGACTGCCCAGGGTTTGTTCGGAGGTCTGCTCGGGAAGGCTTAGCCTCGTGATCGCCGGCTCATCTAAGTGCAAACACAGCTGTCCGGCGATCCGTGCGATTTCAACCGGATTTAGGGCAAGCTTTGGAGGCAGCCCTATGCCGGGCGTATAGGAAAGCGTCTGATCCTGATTGATCTTAATGACGCTGTCAAGCAAAAGGGGATAGAAACCGGCATCTATATGTGCAAAGCGTTGGCTTATGCCGGGATTTGTATTAGCGGAAAGGCGGCACAGGATCCCCGCTGATTCTGCATAGTGGTGCAGCGTTAAACCGAGGAAGCTGAGAATCTCGCCCATAAACGCAATGCGTTGATTGAAATGCTCCGACTCCGTTCCGTGAACAATTTCGGCGCATTCATAAAGTCCGTCTACGTCCACGAGGAACAGCCCTTTATCAATGGAAAGATCATCGGGGTGGATCAAGGAGCGCGCCAAAACGGAAAGGGGTGCCGCGCTTTCTTTATCGAGCATCGATTCTAGGAAGCGACCCTTTTCAACCTGTGCCTGTACGATGAGTCTACACAGCCGTTCCAATTCTTTTCGGAAGTCTGCCTCGTTATCGTAGGCGGCGGCGGCTTGAGGCAGATTCAAACTTACCCGATGCCATATGATGTGTTGGGCATGGAAGGGATAGGCTGATGTGGGCGGCACGGCTTCCTTGTCATCTTCAGACAATACAAAACGGACTTGAGGGCGGGACAAAGCCGTTCGTACGGCTTGGTTCAAAGGCGCATTGCCTTCAAAGGTTTGAAAGAGTTTTTTGTCCAAATGAATGTCTATGATAGGAGCGGGATAGGGGTTCCCGTGCTCATCGCCGGCATGGAGACTGTCGAGCAAGACGGAGAAAATACGTCGTGCGGTGGTCTCTAGGGTCTTGCGGTCAGGTGTATGCTCAAAAGCGGACAGGGAATCCTGCGCGGATGCGGGGCTGTTCCATCGCAGTGAAATCTGTAAAGGCATACCGAAGGAGGCGCGATGGGCACACTCACGGATAAAGTGTTTGCAAAAAGAATGTAATGTCTCCTCCTCAGCCTCATAGAGGAAGGGCGCCGCCATAAAATTAAAGTTGGGCAAGGTGAGGGCGCCCTGAAAATATTCTTGAATATATTCGTAATAGCGCATGAGCCGCCCGACAAATTCGGTGGTATCTGCCGCTGTTCCGTCAGGCTTTTCCATCGCATCTGATTTTAAATATTCAGAATAAATAAGTTCGCTGCTGTGAAGCCTGTCTATCTCTGCAACGTGGTTCAAGTGAATTTGACCTAAGAGATGGGCTTGTGTAACGGGAGCGGAAAAGATTTCAGCAAAGGCATATTCTTTTTTCACGGCCCGTGCGAGAATCAGATCTGTCTCGCGGGGCGTCGCATTCATGGTTTCCGGGGTACAGCCGCGAATAATCTGCGATGCGTCATAGAGGGGCACGCCCAAACGCCGCCGCAAGTCATTTTCTTCGGAGAGTCCATGTTCGAGCAGCTTGACCCCGACCAATTCTCGGATAAGCGAAGCGGTTAATATGCTGATGCCCGCCGCGTGGATTTGCTGTTCCACTTCGAGGGCGATAATATTGGCGAGGCCCGCATCCATATCCGTTTCCAGTTGTAAAGCGGCGACGATCCGGTTACGATCCCACTTAACAATTCTGTCTTGGCTTGTTTGAACATGAAGAGGGCTGTCCTTGGCAAGGGCGGAATTTTCGTCAAAACGGGCTTCTTCAATCTCACTGAGGAGAGCGCTCATGTCGCCTTTGCGCAGCCGCCGGATGCGTGCGCGTCGGTCGCGGTATCGGGCATAAGACAGCGCGACTTCTGCTTGCGACATATGAATGAGAACCCGTTCTACGGCATCGCTGACCTGATCCGCAGTGGCGGCGTTATCATTGATCTGTTTGGACAAAAAAATGTCGACAGCGGAAGAGATACTTTCTGCAATGTCATTGCCCATGATGCAGCCTTCCGGCACAGCGCGAAGGATCGCCCGCACGATTTTCTCACGGTCAAAGGGCTGAAGGCGTCCGTCACGTTTGACGATTTGGCGGATAGGGAAAAGCCTTGCACTCCCGGGGAAGGGCAAGGTTAATTGGATATCAAATATTCCCTCTTCATCATGGGAAGCTTGAAAAAGATCGTTATCCTGGTGGTCATCCATAGTCAATCAGATGGTACTCCGACAGCCGGTTTAAAGGGGGAGTGCATGCATCACAGCGCTTCCGTTTGTGGGCATGCAGCTTCGGGCAGCGGCGCTTGGCTTTCGTCGTCTTGAGGAGCCCCGTCTTCATCTTTCTTGGGTGTTTCCCCAGTCTTCTGCATTTCCATGAAAGACCGGATGTTTTCGATGTAGGCGAGTGCAAGCATATAGAGCACCATGATCAGCACCTGAAAGGAAAGCCAATAATAGGTTCCGTAATTTTGTTTCCACAAGTCATAAAACCAGTAGCCGGACATACCGGTAAGATACATGAGTGCCAAGCCCAGTCCGTAACGGCCTTGTTCGATGCGCGGCGCAAAAAAGAGCAAGGGCAGCAGCAGCATAATGTAATAATAATAAGTGGGTGAGACGAGGAAGAACAAAGGCACAAATCCCAATATATAGGCGCGATAATCTTTTAATCCTATGCAGGCGAGGACGGTCAAAAGAAGAATCAATATCTGTGTTTCCCACCATTGGCTTTGTTTTTCTTGATACCATTGTGAGCGTACCTTGGGCTGCCAATCGACAAAGGCTTTGTTAATATAACTGAAGTCATCGCCGAAATCTGCCATGAAGATGTACTTGTAGCCCACCCGCCACGTGCTGATATCCGTATTATGTTTTGCGATCTTCGTCGTATATTGCTGCCAATAGTCGGTCCCTTTCCAGAAGACTTGGGAAGCGCCCAACAAGACGCCGCAGGTGAGTGCGAAGGCAATCAAAAAATAGACATATTTTCTTTTCAACAGATTCTTCCAGAAACCCCACAGCGCGATAACTGCGAGTACTACTCCGAAGAGCAGCCAAATCGTAAATACGCCAACTTGCAGCACAGGTGAATAGCCGGCTTCGTTGGAGAACAGGAAGGAGAAGAAATTGCCCACGCCGGGATTTTCCGAACCGAGCCAAGGCAGCGCCACGCCCTTGAAGAAACAGAGGCTTCTCCAGCCTAGCAGCACAAGCATAAAAACCAGAGTCACGGCGCCGAGAAGGCGCACTTCAAGGGGCTGTTGCGGGAAGCCTAAGCGTTTGTAAAGCTTTTTCGACAGCTTCAAAAAGAGCTCCATAAGATTCCAAAAGAGTTTTGCCAAGATACCGATTACCAGAACGGCGGGGAAAATGCGTGCCAATGCCGCATAGCCGGTCAGGATACCGGCCGCCGTCAGCTTGTTCTTCCGTATCAGTGCGGCGGACATGACCAAGCACATGGCCCAGTCGGTGCGAAGATAGGCGCCCTTCATATGCCACCATTTCATCATGTAATTGGTACCCAGCAACACTATCATCAGCAGGGCAGTACGCGGGCCAAATGCCCACAGCACGATGAGGAAGGTGATCAGGATGAGCAGCGGATCGAGAAGCGATAAAAACAGCATGCCCCATTCTGAATCGGTGGAAATGCGATTGCTCAGGAAGGAGCCAACCAACATGGTCCATACGGGGGTGCCGTTGTAACCTTTGTCGCGGAGAATTCCATTCCATCGATGCTGCACGAGCCTGTCTTTAAACCACACAATATCCTTTTTAAATTCTTCCCACCGCTCCGGGCTGAATTTATCTTTGTAGAAGGCGGCATTGTCCAAGATCTGTTTATGATTGACCCGTTGACCGGTGCTGAGATCGCGCAGGGTTCCTGTCTTGTCCTTCCACTTCATTCCTGTTTCAGAGTCGGCAACCAAGGAGGCTGCGTACATCTCCGTATAGCCTACCTCCCGTGCATATTTGGTTCCAATATAATAATGATAAAACTCGTAGGCGTTCAGATAACTGTCAAATCGGTAGTAGTCGGTGGCGACATAGTTAAAAACGGAAAATAAACCGACTACCGCCAGTATACCCGTGAGTATCCAATAAGCGGCACGCTGTCTGCAGCTTCCCAAGAACTGCTGCACCGACTCACGCCGAAGCAGATAATACAGTATGAGCAAGGCGATGGCGGCAGTAGGCAGGTAATACCGTAACGTCACATTTAGGAAATAGAAATTTGACAAATTCATGTGTGTTGCTCTCCCGAAGCCGAGACGGGCTCCTTCATCTTTTATATAGTTGTTGATCCTGCCTATACTGTACGACGACATCCGTTCACAATGCAAAAAAGACGGGCGGGCGCGGCACTGTCGCGTTATCCCTTATTACTGCTACGCGTTCAGACCTTGAATTGACGCAGATGATGTTCAAAATGAAGTATGTGAAAACGGTCCCACTCGTCAATGGTCATTTCCCCTAAATAAGGGTGAGGCGCAGGCGTTAATTCATCATCCTGAATTCGTCGGAGATATTCTTCCATTAATGCTTGAAAACTTTCCAAATCGCCGGGCTCAATCGTACGTATCCCTTGTTTTTCGAGGCTTGCCGGCAAGGCTTGGTTTTTAGGAATTGGGATGATGCCCTTTAAGAGCAGTGGTTTCATCAAGGAACGTGTAAACCACGTGCTGTAATCCGGTACTTTGGTCGATTTGCCCATGGCATGTTTCAGCATCCACGTAAGATGACCGATAAGGGCTGCCGGCTGTAAGTCGCCCCATTGCGGGCGTTGATCGCTCTGGATCGCTTTCAGCCGTTGCCTCAGCTTTTCGGCATAGTCTCTATCAAAATGCTGCATGAGACGACCTCCTTGTATTGCAGGCTGTCCTGTCGCGGTCGGATGCTAGGCGTCACTGCTTTGCAGCCCTACACTTTGAAATAATTGCTGCACTTCTGTTGTGCTGAGTCTGCGCCATTCACCGGGGCGCAAGCCTTTCAATTGGATATCGGCAAAAGAAACACGATGCAGTTTCTTAATGGGATGCCCTACGGCGGCACACATGCGTTTCACTTCCCTCTTTTTACCCTCATAGAGTACAAGGCGCAGCAGTGTGCTGTTCGTTCCTTTTTTGAGTACATCCGCTTCGGCAGGGGCAGTCATCCCTTCTTCAAGACGGATACCTTGTTTAAAGTGTTGGAGGGTTTCCGCCTTCACATGTCCTCTGACCCAAGCCATATAGACTTTGTTGATCTTAAAGCTTGGATGCAATAATCGGAAAGCGAGATCACCATCGTTGGTGAATAATAAGGCGCCTTCCACATCAGCGTCCAACCGTCCCACAGGAAAGACACGGGTATCAATACCTTGCAGAAACTGCATGACCGTTTTTCGACCGTGTGTATCTTTCGCTGTCGTGATCACGTGGGCGGGCTTATTCAATATCAAATATATTTTTTCGTCGTAAACAACGGCTTTGCCGTTGACTTCTACCCGATCGACTCCCGGCGTGATCTGTTGCCCCACCAATGCGACGGTATCATTGACACGCACTTTTCCCGCTTCAATCAGCAATTCGCATTTTCGTCGTGATGCAATCCCGCATTCAGCGAGATGTTTTTGTAGTCTAATTTTCGTCATCATCAATCCAAGCTGCGCAGCTCATCGAGAGCGGGAAGCTCATTGACACTTTTCAACCCGAAGGTGAGCAAAAATTCTTCGGTGGTACGGTAGAGTTTCGGACGCCCCGGCAATTCTGCGATACCGCTGATTTTAATCAGCCGCTTTTCCTGCAATTGATCGAAGGCATAGGATACGCTGACGCCGCGAATTGCCTCTACTTCCGCACGGGTCACCGGTTGTTTGTAGGCGATGACTGCAAGAGTCTCCAACAGCGCTTTGCTCAAGCGGCCGCTTTTCTTCACTTGCAAAAACTTTCGGATATAGGGCGCGAAAAGGGCTTTGGTTGACAGTTGATACCCGCCGGCGATTTCCTGCAATTCATAGGGCAATTCTTCGCGCGCGTTCAGTTCTGCCTTCAACTCTTCCAAAAGCAGCGTCATCACATCCGTATCCATATCGCCCACCGCCTCGGCCAACCGGGCTGCACTGACGGGCCGATCGCTGACAAAGAGCAGGGCATAGATTACGCGCCGTGACTCGGAACGACTCAGGCTTTCCATGGGCTCTTGGAATTCATCCGTATCAAACACTTCGTCACTCCTGTGGGACTCAGCTGTGTTATTTGCATTCTCCATGTGCGGTACCGTCGTCAACTGACAACTTTACCCATCACGCCAAGGAGCGGTCGAATCGCTTCCATAAGCTGGGCAAATTTTGACGGGCGCAGCGACTGTTGTCCGTCGGAGAGCGCCTGTTCAGGGTGATCATGTACCTCGACCATAATACCGTCAGCACCGGCAGCCACGGCGGCACACGCCATGGGAATTACAATATCCCAGCGTCCCGCTGCATGGCTTGGATCAACAATCACCGGAAGATGGCTGTGAAGTTTTATGACAGGCACCGCTTGGATGTCCAAGGTGTTGCGCGTCTCGGTTTCAAAGGTGCGAATGCCCCGTTCACACAGAATAACGTTGGGGTTGCCCTCGGAAAGGATATATTCGGCAGACATGAGAAATTCATTGATAGTGGACATCATGCCCCGTTTTAAAAGGACGGGCTTTTGTGTCTTGCCTGCCGCACGGAGGAGCCCGTAATTTTGCATGTTGCGCGCGCCGATTTGAATCATATGCGCATATTGCGCCACGATCGGTACCTGTTCCGGTGTCGTCGCTTCGGTGACAATGGGCATCTCATAGTTTTTCCCCGCTTTGCGCAGGATACGGAGCCCTTCCATTTCCATACCTTGGAAACTATAGGGGGACGTGCGCGGTTTAAAAGCACCGCCGCGCAAGATGTTGGCGCCCCCGTCCTTCACCGCTTTCGCCGTGGTCAGGATCTGTTCTTCTGATTCGACCGAGCAGGGACCGGCCATCACACAAAAGTGCGGCCCGCCAATCTTGACGTCTCCGCAGGAGATGATGGTGTTTTCCTTTTTAACCTCTCGCCCCGCCAGTTTAAAGGGCTTCAGAACGCGGATCACCTGTTCCACATAGGGAAGCGCCTCAAGAGAGGTGAGCCGTTCTTTTCCGCGTTCATCGCCGACGGCAGCGACAACCGTACGTTCCACACCTTGAATGACGTGGGCTTGATAGCCCAGATCTTCAACGCGTGAAACAACATGGTCAACATTTTCTTGATTCGATGATGAGAGTACAATAATCATGAGATGAGCAAGTCCTTCGTTGTCTGAAATTCTTGTCCCGCGCCCTGTCTACAGTATACACTTTTTCAGCTATACAATTAAACTGAAACCCGCCGGACGGGGGCAGGCAGACTCAAGCTTCCGCTGCAAGCATTTCCCAAAAAGAAGGGGCTCTGCCCCGTTTTCTCGGAAAAATAGGCTATAAAAACAGGGAAATAGGGCGCTCTGCAGGGAACGTCCCGTCGCGAGGTTCATGGATTGGATGGTTTATCGACAACACCGCGAGAATTGTTCAGAACCTTGTGGATTGCATCAACAAGATCTTTAATAATGATCGGTTTGAGTACAAGATCACGGATGCCGACGCTATCAAGCGTATCATGTTCGACTTGGTCGCAGAAACCGGTAAAAAGGATGATAGGCAAATGGTGGGCGTGTTGATGAATTTCTTGGGCAAGTTGGATTCCCGTCATCCCGGGCATAATCTGGTCCAAAATAACCAGATCGAATTTGTCTATATCCTGTAGAAAGAGACGCATCGCTTGACTGGCGCCCTGACAGGTCGTGACGGTGAATCCATAGCGAGGCAGCGCTGATTCCGCAAAACGCAGGACAGTGCAATCATCATCGACAAAAAGAATATGAGCGGAGCAGTTCTTCAGAGGTTCTACAAGGGAGGTGCTTTCTGTTTGAACGCCGGAGATACGGGGCAAAAAGACGTCGAATCGGGAGCCCGATTTCAGTTTGCTCTTTACCGTAATAACGCCGCCATGATTGGTAATGATACCGTGTGCCATGGCAAGCCCCATACCGGTTCCTACGCCGGGATCTCTGGTCGTAAAAAAAGGATCGAAAATACGTGTTCGCACGGATTCAGACATGCCATGCCCTGTATCCGCAATAGAAAGCTGCACATAAGAACCGGGCGTGGTTCCCGGAAAAGAAAGAGAATCCTTTTCGGTCAAATTCCGATCCTGTATCTTGATTTTGATGGTCCCTACCGCTGTACCAATGGCCTGAACCGCATTTATAATGATATTGGTGATTACTTGATAAAGTTGTGAAGAATTCGCTAGGACGATGCCGGAATTCGTGTCGATTGATTCTGTGACCGTGATCGTGTCGGGAATCGTGGAGCGCAAAAGTTTCAGTACATTGCGAGCGATAATATGCAAATAAATGGGGGATCGTTCTTGATCCGACTGACGGCTGAACGCGAGAATCTGGCGCACCAGCTCTTTGGCGCGGTTGGCTGCCGCTAAGACTTCTGTCAAGTCTTCATGGATAAAAGAGCCTTGCTCGACTTCTTGCAAGGCGAGATCTGTGAGCCCGATAATACCTGCCAACATATTGTTAAAATCATGGGCAATGCCGCCGGCGAGAACGCCTAAACTTTCCAAGCGCTGCGTATGACGGACTTTGTTCTCCAAGTGTTGGCGCTGTTTTTCCGAGGCAACACGAAGGGTCACATCTTTCATTGTGCCCAAGATCCGGTCGCCCTTACCCGATTCGTCGGGCAACACAATACCGCGATCTTCTATATAGTGGATAGCTCCCGATTTATGGACAATGCCGTATTGCACTTCATATTTATTCAGATGCTTAATGGCGTTGTTGATAGTGCCGATAACTCGTTGGTAATCTGCGGGAAGAATCCGTTCCCGCCAGCCCTTGAGTCCCTGACGCGTCACGAGTTGAGGGGAATCGCCGCAAATCTCTTGTGTCGCCCCCTCCACAATCATTTGCCGGGTTTTCAAAAAGCCATCGTAGACGATAAGTCCCGTATAAGAGGCAATGGAGTTAAAACCAATATTGCTTTGATCGTTTTCTTTCTTCGGCGCCTCATCTTTCAAGAGGTGAACGAGTAGGATGACCCGGTAAAATTCATCGTCCAGATCAAAGGCGCGCGCCACCACTTCCACAGGCATCTTGATACCGTCGCGGCAGGTCATCATGGTCTCAAAGTGGAATTTTCGCAGTTTGAAAAGGTTTTTGATGGATCCCGAAACTTTTTTCGTATTGCTAAAAGAAAATAATTGACGTAAAGAAATATGCCGCTTCTGATATCGGGTATAGCCGAAACAGCGTGACGCCGCTTCGTTCAAAGTTTCAAGGCTGCCCTTTTCACCGGAAGCATCGACTTTCAGCACCAAAACGGCATCGCTGCAGGCGTTCAACAAAAAGTGATACATTTCTTCACATCGGTGCAGCGAACGCGCATGGGCGGCCACCATGTCCACAAGCCGTTCCCCGGCAGACGGAGGATTGCTGTGCAGCGCGTGGGCGTGTATGAGTTCGGTCAATGCGGAAAAGAGTGTTTTCGGTGTTCGTTTCGCCACATGAACATGTGAATATTGAGTGGTACGCAGTTCCTGACGTAAGTGGGGAACCTGCTCCGGTTTAGCAAAAAGTAACAGTGGGATTTGGTGGCGTTCGCTGGCGTCACATAATTTTACAGGCAGTTTAGGCGCCTTTTTAGTGCCCACCAATTCATAGAGCACGCAATCCATGGTTTTGTGTTTCATGGAACGGATCAAAAGGCTTTGGTTGCTCAATTCTTCGATGACAAGATTGACGGAAGCATTGTTTGCTTCCTGAACCAGGGCGTCCATGATTGTCTTGGACACGCGGCAGCAGATAATAATGGTCTTTTGTTTTGATGTATTTGTGTTGTCCACAGTTTTAACCACACAATGAATGTTCCTGCGCCTGAAATCATGACCCGGGCTCTCTAGCGCGCTATCCACAAACTATGATGGTAACTTAAAAAGTGCAGCTAGTCAATTTCGGAAAGGCAGCCTGTGTTGCCGGCTGTTATTAAAAACAGTGTAGGCTCAGGTAGAATATTGTTATATAATTCAAATTGAGGTCGGGCGCTGTCTTGCGCCGGACCAACGAATCTATTTTACCACGTTTTGCCACGCTTGTCTTTTTCAAGATAGGGCGTCTATGTCCTTTCTTGGTAGGTGTACTCCATTGATGCTCAGTCCTTCGCTTATACTTCTCATCACGGGATTCTTGGTGTTGACCAGTATTCTTGCCAGCCGTGCGTCTGACCGTTTGGGCGTGCCTGCGCTCATTGTATTTCTGTGTATAGGCATGCTGGCAGGTGAAGATGGGCTGGGCCGTATTCAATTCGATAATGCGCAGGCGGCCAACTTTGTGGGGACACTCGCCCTCGCCTATATCCTCTTTTCCGGTGGACTTGATACCAATTGGCGCATCGTTAAATCGGTGGCCGTGCCCAGCATCATTTTGGCAACCTTCGGCGTGTTTATAACTGCCGCGCTGGTTGCTCTTTTTTCATGCTATGTTCTGGGCTTGGATTTCCTGACCAGCGTCTTGCTGGGCTCCATTATTTCTTCCACCGACGCTGCCGCCGTCTTCTCTATTTTACGAAGCAAAGGCGTTTCCTTAAAAGGGCAATTGCAGCCCCTTTTAGAGTTTGAATCGGGCAGTAATGATCCGATGGCGGTCTTCTTAACCCTCGGCGCAACCCAAGCTATCACCCTGTCCAATTTTCATTGGTCTCAACTGATCCCTCAATTTTTTCTCAGCACATTTTGCGGCTTATTCGTGGGCATCGCAGTGGGGAAAATTGCCGTTTTTTTGTTCAACCGCATGAAAATGGAACATGATGGGCTTTATCCCGTGCTCAGCATGAGCTTGGTCTTGCTCACCTTTGGCGCGGCGGAGCAATTAAAAGGAAGTGGTTTCCTCGCCGTCTACCTCTGCGGCATCATCTTGAACGGTTCTGACTTCGCTTTCAAGCGTTCTGTGGAAAGGTTTCATGATGGGCTCGCGTGGCTGATGCAAATCATGATGTTCCTTGCCTTGGGCTTGTTGATCACGCCGTCCAAGTTGTCCGGCATTGCGGTGACGGGTATCTGCGTGACGCTCTTCCTCATGTTTGTTGCACGACCCGCCGCAGTTCTCCTGTGCATGCTCAAAAGTTCCTTCTCCGGCAGAGAGCGCATGTTGATTTCATGGACCGGATTGCGCGGTGCCGTACCTATTGTATTGGCGACTTTCCCCTTGCTGGCCGGCTATGAGGAAGCAGGTCTGCTTTTTAATATCGTCTTTTTTATCGTATTGACTTCGGTCCTGGTTCAGGGTACCTTTCTGATGCCGGTGGCACGCTTCTTTAAAGTAGATAAGCCCATTGAAAATCAACCCATCTATTCTCTGGAAATCGCAAGAAACGGACAGACCCAGGGTGAAACTCGGGAGATCCAAATCTTGCCGAACATGGCGGCTGCAGGCAAGGTCATTGCTGATTTGTTGCTGCCCGCCGATGTGTTGGTCTTGCTCATTGGCAGAGGCGAAGAATTTGTGGTGCCCCGAGGCATGACCCGTGTGGAGCCTTACGACACCCTGCTGTTGATTGGCCGTGCGAAATCTTTGCATGACGCCGCCGAATCGCTCACCTCACCCACACCGCCCAAGTATCCGAAAATACCGGATGATCCCATGACCACACTGCCCATGACTACCAATGCCAATGATCTGATGCGTCAAGTGGTGGTGGTCGGTTACGGCGGCGTGGGCAAGCGTATCAGCGATATCTTGAAAAAGCACAACGTTCCGTTTGTGATTGCAGAAGAGGACCGCGAAATTGTCGAGCAGCTGCGCAAACAAGGGTATCTTGCCGTGGTCGGCGATGCCTCTTCTTCCATGGTCTTGGCGCAGGCTCATGTGGCGCGTGCCTCTGTGCTGGTCATAACCACGCCTGACGCCCTGAAAGCACTGCAAATGATCGAAACAGCACGCCTCTTAAATGCGGATATCGACATCATTGTCCGCGCGCAAAGTGATATGGAAGCTTCACTCTTCGCCAAGGAAAAAGTGAATAAAATCTTGGTTGCTGAAGATGAGTTGGCACACAACATTACCGACAGCATCCTCCACAAAGTACCCCAAAGCGATAGTGAAGAAGTCTAGGCCGTGTACAGGGAAAAGGACGTCGGCCCTTTCTCACAGAGGCAGTCCTACAACAAAGGTTTCTTCAGTTCTGTCTTGGGATTTACACCGTCATCAAGGAAGACCTTCACACCTGAAGGACGGACCCAAACTATGTTCACCGTATAGTTGCAGTTGTTCATGGTGAAGGGCATGGTAAGTTCTGCCGTGCCCGATACGCCGACGAGACCGCCCAAATTCAGCGAACGGGTTAGTTGGTACTTCCAAAGTGCGCCTGTAGGCTGCATGTAGTTACCGTAGAGGGTAATATTCTGCGGGCTTACTTGCGCCGCGCCGACGAAGGTGCAGCCGTCTTCGAAATTCACCGTAGTTTCCGCGCCCGTGGCCGTGTCGGGATAGGCGAGGAAATGTTGCTCCACATAGTGCGGATATTGAAAGTAAAAGCTGAGTGTTTCATGATCCCATTTGTTGGAATGTAATTCCACGATACCCTCAATCTCGGTGTAATAGACACGCTCTTTGGTCAGGTAGCGGTAAAGAGGAATGGCCGCAGCCAACACAAGTACTACGAGAAGAATATAACCAATTGCTTTGTTCATACCGGAATTCCTTGTGTACTGTGATCATTAGACCTTGCGCGTGCAAGACTTAAATGCGGACAAGCCGGTTTCCGCCGGCGCCGTCACTCTAATCTCCATTATAGGCTACTTTTGAAAGCTGTGAAAAATAAATATGTCTCCTTCCTAATAATCAGTCAGGGCACAGCGTTTATTAGCCTGCTCACTTATGGTATCATTTTGTTTAAGGATTAACTGTTTTATGTAATACCATGGGAAAGGAAAAAATGACTGTACTGTATTGCTGGAATGTCAATGGATTGCGGGCTGTAATTAAAAATGGTTTTTTAGATTGGTTTAACACCCTTCAGCCGCACACCCTGTGTTTGCAGGAGACCCGCTTGTTGCCCGAAGAAGTGCCGACCGCCTTATTGGAGACGGAGGGTTATCATTTCTATTGGAATCCTGCGGAAAAGCGCGGGTACAGCGGTACGGCAACCTTTACCAAAGCCGAAGCGGATAACGTAACCACACTGGGTGTTCCCGAATTCGACAAAGAGGGCCGCGCCCAATTTTTGCATTACAAAGACTACGTATTGGTCAACACCTATTGGCCCAACAGCCAGGAAGAACGGAAACGGCTGCCCTACAAACTCGACTTTTGCGTATGTATTGGAGAGGCCTTAGATAGTCTCGTGCAAAAAGGGAAGAACGTGATCCTTTGCGGCGATTACAATATTGCCCATACCGAAATTGATCTTGCCCGTCCCAAGCAAAATGAAAACAGTGCAGGCTATTATATTGAAGAGCGGGAAGCCATGACTGAATTTCTTGCCCGCGGTTATGAGGATCTCTATCGCAATCGCTATCCCGATAAGGTAGGCTACACATGGTGGTCTTATCGCTCCGGCGCACGGAAAAGAAACATTGGCTGGCGCATCGATTATTTTTGTGTGAACACGGCCTTTCAAGATCAAGTGGAAGATACCGCCATTCGTGATGATGTTTTTGGTTCTGACCACTGCCCGCTGTCGCTCACGCTAAAATCGGCTACGCCCTCCAAAGGAAAAAAGTGATGCCCTCCCATACACGTGCCATAGTCCGTGTTTTTTTGCTTGTTCTTTTTTCCTTAATTATGTTGATCTTCCGCTTGTTGTTTTGGCCTGTTGCCAAGGTATCGCCGAAGACAGATCGACGCTACCGACGTTTCCTGTTGAAGAACTGGGCGCGCGTCTATGCCCGTATTGCGGGAATACGTATTGTCTGTGAGGGTCAGGCACCGAAGCCGCCCTTCTTCCTCGTTATGAATCATCTCTCCTATTTCGATATGCTCGTTTTGGCACGGGAGACGGGCTGCGTCTTTGTATCACGCGAAGATGTGGCTGACTGGCCCGTATTTGGCTTTATCGCCAAATCGCTCTACATCATTTTCATTAATCGCGCCTTAAAACGGGACACAGTCCGCGTCAATTCTTTGATTATCAAAACCATTGAAGAAGGGGACGGCATCGCTATCTTTCCGGAAGGAGCCGTGTCCTGCGGTATGACCGTTGAAGCCTTTAAGTCACCGCTCCTCCAATCGGCTATCGACCTGAATATCCCTGTCCATTATGCCGCACTCAGTTATCATTGTGCTGACCCCATGCCCGTGGAAGGCGAACTCGTCAGTTGGTGGCGGCCCATCCCTTTTTACGTTCATCAGTACCGATTCCTAAAGCATCCCGGCGCCACGGCGACAATCCGTTTCGGCGAGGAAGCTCTTTTCGATACAGACCGAAAAGTGTTGACACGGCGGCTTCATGAAGGTGTTCTCGCTCTGTTTACGCCGTTGCGTATGGCGGCGGAGGTCTACGCAGAAGATGATTTCCCCGTGTCGACGGAAGAAGCGGAGGCGCCCGATTGTATCGCCCACGGTGAAGCGCTGCCCGAGTCCTTGTCCTTGGATCCTCGCTAAAGCCGCTGCTCCTGCTGTTTTACCGTCTTTACAGCCTTATGATATTATAGCGCCCATGATGCATACCCCTGTATATGACAGCCGCTGCGAAGGCAGTTTTCTCCGTTTACCCCGCGATCTGATCCGCGCCAGAGAACTGTTGATATCATTGGTTTGGAAAGATTTGCGCGTGCGCTATCGCTACGCTGTTATGGGTTTTTTGTGGGCAATCATTGAGCCTCTCGCCTTCACGCTCATCCTGAGTTTTGTCTTCTCTTTTGTCTTCGGTCAGCGCATTGCTTCCGACGCCGGAAGTGCCGGTCCGCCTTATGCCGTTGTGCTCCTTTGCGGTCTGATTTTCTGGCAATATTTTTCCCTCTCCTTGACTTCCGCCACTACCTCGGTAGTGACCAATGGAAACCTCATCAAGAAGGTGCGCTTTGCCCGTGAGGTCATACCCATATCTGCTTGTTGTATGCCCTTGGTGCAACTGGGGTTGGGTTTTATCATGCTCATCATAGCCCACCTGATCATGGGCGGCAATCTTGGATTCACTATTCTTTACGTCCTTCCCCTTTTTGCAATCCAATTCATATTAACTCTTGGGCTCGCTTTGTTCCTTGCCTGTTTTCATGTCCATTATCGGGATGTGGGCAATCTCGTCAATGTATTACTGCTCTTGTTTTTTTACGGTACTCCCGTATTCTATCCCCTTGAACTGGTGCGTTCCGCGCCATTGCCCCAGTGGATCAAAACCCTATACATGGCAAATCCCATGACAGGGCTCTTGACCGGCTATAGACAGATACTGTTTGAGCAGCGCTTTCCGGAAACGGCGTTGATCCTGTGGCCCCTTCTTTGTGCTGTCGCCGCCATCCTCACAGGCAGTTGGCTCTTCAGGCGATTCTCCACCACCATGGCGGATTATATCTAAGGGAAAAAAAAGACCAGGGCGGGCAACGATACGAACTGTGAAGAATTGAATGTAAAGCCCTAAGCATGGAAAGGAATTACAATGCAGGCAGTGATTATGGCAGCGGGAAAATCGACACGAACATGGCCGCTTACGCTGACCCGGCCGAAACCGCTCCTTCCTGTCATGAATACGCCGCTCATGGCGCATCAATTAACCTCCTTGGAGGGTATCGTAGATGAGGTGATCCTTATCACCGGATACTTGGGCGACATGATCCACAATCGCTTTGGCGAAAGCTTCCACAATATACGCTTGCGCTATGTGGAGCAAACCGAACAGCACGGTACCGGTCACGCAGTCCAACAAGCAGAGCCGGCGGTCAACGGTCCCTTTATCGTCCTGAATGGAGATGACCTTTATGATCCTGAAGATTTGAAACGGCTCGCTAGCCGACCCGGTCAGGTATTGGTTCGGGAAGTGGATCAACCGGAACGCTTCGGCATTTTTGAGATTGACGAGCAGAATCGCGCCCTATCCTTGGAAGAGAAGCCGGAGAAACCGCGAACGCGGCTCGCCAATCTCGGCGCCTACTCTTTCGGGACTGATGTCTTCCGCCATATCGAAAAAATAGAGCCTTCCCCCCGCGGCGAAATCGAAGTGACCGACGCGCTCAAGATGATGATAGAAGACAATGCCTTACACGTGGTTCTTTCCCAAGGCTATTATCTGACCATTGGCTACGCGTGGCATTTACTGGAAGCAAACCATTATTGGCTTGATCATTTCCTGAGCCCGCAGCAGCAGGGAACGCTGAGTCCTCGCGCCGAAATCATAGGCAATGTTCATATCGGCAGAGGGACCCAAGTGCGTTCCGGCGTGGTTATTGAGGGACCGGTCTACATCGGCGAAGAATGCACCATCGGCCCGAACGCTTGGATACGCCCCCATACAACCATAGGCGACGGTTGTCATATCGGGCAGGCTTGTGAGATTAAGGCGTCCATCCTCTTCGATCATGTCTTCGCATCCCACCAAAATTATGTGGGTGACAGTATTATCGGTGCCCATACCAATCTTGGCTGTGGAACGAATATTGCCAATGTGCGCCACGACGGCGCGCCTATACGCTGTCTCGTTCGCGATGAATTGATTGATACAGGGAGAGTCAAGTTGGGCGCAATCATTGGGGATCATGTGCATACAGGTGTAAACACCGCCATTTATCCGGGCCGCAACCTCTCGCCCCATAGCACTACCTTGCCGGGCTGCACCGTTCGTTTCGACACAAACGAATAGGGCAAGTCTTTTGAAAAAAACAAGGCTATTCTATTCCTTCACGCGGCTTCTTCAAGGCTTTCTTGCGTCGCGGGAGCGGCGTCTGTGTGGAAAACTTCATCTAGAAAATCCAGCACCACTTCTTTGTATTCCTCGGGGTATTTCCACAAGAACATCCAGTGCCCGGCGCCCTTGAAAAAATGAAGCCGTTTTAAAGGTGCTGAGCAAGCGTCAAAAATTGACTGCGTCTCTTGCACGGGAATTTCCTTTTCCGAGTCTCCTGCGAGGATGAGCGTGGGCGTTGTGGTCATGCCGACAAAGTCAACCGGCCGCATACGCCAAGGCGGCGAATTAGCGATTACCGCGAAGAGCAGATAAAAAGGATAGGCAATAAAATGGGGTGTATGATACATGGCAAGGCGATTGCGCACCGCATTTTTAAAAGTGTCATAACTGGATTCGAGAACGACAAAAGAAAGATCCGGCAAGTCAGGCAGGGCGAAACTGATGGCTGCCGCGCCCAGCGAAATGCCGTCAGCGCCAATGTGTGTGTATCCTCGTTCTTTAAGAAATTCGTAACAGGCGATTACATCTTTACGTTCCTGCCAACCTACCGTCACTTTGCCCTCATTGCTTTTGCCCGAGCCGCGCAGGTCGGGCATGAGTACACTAAAACCCTGTTCAAGGTAAAAAACGGCATGGGAGCGGCACGCGTTACGGTTGCTGTTAATACCCGCCAAGAGGATGACAGCCCGATCCTCTGAACCGGCAATATACCATGCGGAGAGTTTGATCCCGTCGGAAGCGCTGATCGTAACCGCAGCAAGGGGATGCCCTTCCAAGTAGTCGGGATCTTCAAAGTCTGTAAGCCGTTGGCGAACTGTCTGCGTGACACTGCTGACAGCAACGACCGCCCAAAGTAGGAAAAAGATGCCGACGCACAGTACAACCGCCCATTTTAAGAATCTACGCACTGCTCTTTCCTTTCGCTGCCCTCTTAGCTATGCCCTTCACGATGTTTTACAATCTCTGCTATGAGACTCAGGAAAAGCTTGGGAGGTTTACTCTATATCTGCTTCCCGCATATCAAAATGTTCAGGTAGATTGAAGGCAGGCGTCAAAGTACGCATAGACGGGGAACACGGAACGTCCCCGGCGGACAATGATTTTGAACAGGCTTTTTCTATGCGGAGATGTTCAGCCAGCCTACCTTCGCTTTGTTCAAAGCATATCCCACTTCTTGCAAATAATTTCCATAACAAGACATGCAATGGAAACCGCGTTTTTCCTGAAGCAGTCGGTTGCCGTCGCCGTTGATGCGTAAATTTATTTGGCTGGTACAGATATCAAGTTCCGGATTATCCAGTACCGTTGCCTCATAGCCGAGCCACCGCTCGCTGGCGAAATCAGGAGCGAGCATGGTCATATTTTGACCGGTTCTGAAAGCTACTTTAGGTGCGACACCGTAATCGGATTCGAAGTGGGTGCGCACGTGCATGCTCTCCAGATTTACGCCGTCCATTTTTCGCGGAGCCGTGCAATGGGCGACCGTAATGGTGTTGTTGTGGGGGAAGGTCGGGTTGCATAAGAAGACGGGTTTGCCGCTAATATAATGGAGCAGGATGCCCGAGGGAATCACAGCGAAATCGGATTCGCAAAAGGCAAGCCCCCCTTCATCGTTGATCAAGGTCAGGCTAAGGCAGGCGGTAGTCTCGGACATGGTGATGATCGTGCCCATACATTCGCTTACCGTGATGGCGTCCGTCTCATTCTCTTCCATAAGATCACGGAATACTTCGGTCAGCAGAAAGGCTTTTTCCGCAAAGGTGTACATTTCTGCCAGCGTATCCGGTGAGCCTGCTCCGGCGATCAGTTCCGCTGTGGTGAGCTGCTGCTGACGGGGGAGCAGTGTGATGCCCGGTTGTTGCAAGTATTCCCGAGCTAAATCGTTGCATTGCTTCACGAGGGCAGCGTTGGCGCGGGCGGCTTGTATCCGTTGACCCATCTCATCGTAAGGAATCTCTGCATATTCCAAGCCCCACAATTCTTGTGCCCGTTTCGGCGCCTCGCTCCCGCGGCCCTTGTCCCAGCCGATGGCGGCACCAATGGCGACCACACGTTTGCCACGGATATTCTTGAGTCCGTGCAGCGCCCGCAAGCGCCACAGTACTTCGTCGTAGTCGTCGACCACAACATCCCCGTAATCCATGCCGCCGGTACCCTGAGGCGCGTCCGTTTCCCGCCTAAAAAAGCGCGGATGGACAATTTCAAACCACAAGTAGGCTGGGCCGCTGTTATGGCGGACAAACATGAGATTATATTTGTTGGGATCGGCCAGTGCTAACATTAAACCGGTACTGCCGCCGGCACCGAAAATGAGAACACCATCATGATCTTCGGCGGCGATCGTCCGCGCTTCTTCCACAGAAGAGGCGGATTTCAACGGCAGCATTTCCAGCAGGAAATCGGCTTTTGCCGTCATGGCATCAAGTTCACTTCGTATTTTAACACGTTCAGCTTCCACATGGGATTCTGTAATGAGTCCGCCCCAGCCGCGCCAAGAGGTAGCATCCTGATAGCTGGCGATGGCATAGGCTAAAACCGGTTGTATACGCAGGGCCTTGTCCTGTTTTAAGACGCGCCGCGGTAAGGTATCGGCAAAGGCGGTTCTGCCGCCCAAATGGTGCAGCAGTGCCCCTCCCAAGGCGGCGGCTCCCGTGCCGGCAATGAATTGGCGTCGGCTGAATTCAGGCGCTCTCGTGCCGCAGCAACCGGAACAATGGTGAGAATGGGAATGCCCGTGTTCTTCAGAATGACTCATGCAAGTATCCTTTCGCTTGTTCGTGCCTTATGCAAAACATTCTATCATAACCACACAAAATAATCGTGATCTACAAGGGATAAATTATTGAGTAGACGAGGCTGCAGCAACACGAAATGATGTCCATACTATTTTTATAAAAGCCGTACTTATTCAGATGATTGATCCCCAATGCAGGCTATGGAGCGCCTGTCGCCGCGCTCTTTTATTCGATACCGGACAAGACCTATTGCCGGGAAAGAACTTGCTTTTTTAGGCGCGATATGTCATCATATGGAGTGATAACCTGTCGTGACTGGCGAGTAGAGGCGTGGACTTAACCACGGTGGAGCGGCAGGCATAAGTCTGGCCGATCGCCTGGGCGTATGACACGCGAAACTCAAGTAAAACACACATAAAAAGGTGCGCCATGTTATACACGCCTTTACACGAAGCATACGAACAGGATGGGGGAAAGGTCGTCGATTTCTACGGATGGGCACTGCCTGTGCAGTTCCGTGGAATCATGGAGGAACACCGTCACGTCCGCGAACAAGCAGGTATTTTTGACTGCTCTCACATGGGCGAATTCCTCATACGCGGCGCCGAAAATATACAAAAGTTCAGCGACCTAGTGATCGGCGACATGACGAAGCTCGCCTTGGGAAGATGCCGCTATACGGCGTTGCTTAACGAGGCGGGAGGAATCATTGATGACGGCGTCGCGCTGAGACTGGACGAGGAAACGCTTTTCGTGGTCACCAACGCAGGTACCTTAGAGCGGGTGGGCAAGCATCTCGCCGCTTTCGTGTCCGGCGTTGAAAATGTCTCAGACAGCACCGCGAAAATCGATGTGCAGGGGCCTATGGCACCGCAAGTGATGGCTGCCGTTGGTTTTGAAGGTGTCGAGCGCATGTCCTTTTGGGCAGGCGGCACTTTCCTTTGGAAAGGTGTTGAGATGATTGTCACCCGCGCCGGCTATACCGGTGAGCTGGGCTATGAAATATTTGTGCCCAAGGCTGAGGCGTTGTCGCTGTGGAATCTGTTGCGGCAGCAGCCTGAAGTGCTTCCTTGCGGCTTGGGCGCACGGGATACGCTGCGCATGGAAATGGGCTATGCTCTGAGCGGTCAAGATCTGAACGAAACACGTACGCCTCTCGAGGCGGGTCTGGATCGCTTTATTGCTTGGGATACCTCTTTTCCCGGCAAAGAGATTTTGGAAAAACAACGGAACCAACAGGACTACAAGGTCATGGTTCCGCTGCGCAGCAATGACCGCCGCGCGCCTCGTCACGGTTTTGAGTTGCGTCTGAATGGACAAAGCGTCGGCGAAGTTACCAGCGGCACTTTCGCGCCCAGTCTAAGTTGTGGCATTGGCTTGGGCTATATTCCCATCGCCATGGTCAGTACAGGATTGGAGCTCGAAGCGGGCCCTCGATCTTTACCTTTAGTGGTGGAAACAGCGCCTCTCTACAAAGAGGGGACGGGACGTAATCGTATTGAAATCCAAAAACCTTAAGCATTGTGGAGAATGAACAAATGAATCCGGATACACTGAGATACACCGAAGAACATGAGTGGATTGTCGAACAACGTGGATTATATGTGATCGGTATCACTGAATATGCGGTAGAAGAATTAGGCGAAATCACCTTTGTAGAATTGCCCGAAGTGGGACGCCATTTGGAAGTGGGCGAAGATGCTGCAGTCATCGAATCGGTCAAAGCGGCAAGTGATATCTTTGCACCCGTCTCCGGCGTCGTCGCTGAAGTCAATGATGCCCTGGAGATGGAGCCGGATCTCATCAACCGTGATCCTTACGGTAAAGGTTGGATTCTCAAACTCAAAGATGTATCGGAAGAAGAATACAACGAACTCATGGATGCGCGCTCTTATCGCGGCTATATGAAGACGGTGGAATAGTCGTCGCTCTGTCCGTGCCGTCTTTTTGCCACCCCTCTCATGACTATGTGCAAAAGGGCTGTTGCAGACACGCCCTTTAGACCGTTAGTGTTATATATTCCCAAAAGAGATGAAGCCTATCCTTCCCTTTCTTCACAGGAGCAAGTCTTCATCTTCAATCAGCCCTGCCGGTATACCGGTAAAAGTTGAGGTATTATCATGGACTGGATTCCGGTTACTTCTGCCGACGAACAGGACATGCTCCGTATCGCCGGTGCCGCGTCCATCGAGGGATTTTTTGAAATAATCCCTGAGGCGCTCCGTTTAAAAGAATGGAGCCTGCCCGAGGGACTCAGTGAATTTGGGTTGCGCCGTCACCTCGAGAGGATGGCAGAAAAGAATTGCACGCAATACCTATCCTTTTTAGGCGGCGGTTATTATGATCATTATATCCCCGCGGCCGTGGATGCACTCGCAGCGCGCAGCGAATTCTATACGGCGTACACGCCCTACCAGCCCGAGTGTGCGCAAGGAACACTGCAGGCGATCTATGAATATCAATCCGTTATTTGCAGATTGACGGATATGGAATGCGCCAATGCCTCGCTCTATGACGGGGGCACCGCCGTGTTTGAAGCTGTGTCTATGGCGTGCCGTGTGACGGGCCGACGCAAAGCCCTTATTCATCCGTCGCTCCACCCCGTATGGCGTCAAATGCTGGAAACCCATCTCGCGGGCTCACCCATACAGCTTGTTGATGGAGAGCATGCCGACGCAGAGACTGCTTGTGTCGTAGCCCAGAATCCGGCATTCTTGGGAGATATCCATGACTTCACCGAACACGCCGATCAATGCCATGAAAAGGGCGCGTTACTCGTTATGGCGGTAAACCCCATATCCTTGGGCATCGTGAAGACGCCCGGCGCCATGGGAGCCGATATCGTCGTTGCAGAAGGACAGAGCCTGGGTTTGCCCTTGGGCTTTGGCGGCCCCTATTTGGGCATTTTAGCGGCAAAGAAAAAACATATCCGAAAGATGCCCGGAAGAATTGCTGCAGCAACCACCGACACGGAGGGCAGACGAGGCTATGTGTTGACCTTGCAGGCGCGCGAACAACATATCCGCCGAGAAAAAGCACTCTCAAATATTTGTTCTAACCAAGCTTTGTGCGCCTTGCGTGCCTTGATCCATTTATGTTTGCTGGGCAAGCGCGGCCTTGAAGAGACCGCAAAGAGCTGTTTCTCTAAAAGCGAATATCTGAAAGGGCAGCTCGATTTTCTAAGTCTGCTTAATAAGGGAGCCACCTTTAATGAATTTGCGGTGCGCCTGCCCCTTCCTGCCGAACAAGTATGTGCTGCCATGGCGAAGCGCGGCTTCCTCGCCGGCTTGCCCCTCGCCGAATTGGGGCGGGGTGAAGCCGAGGATCTGCTCATCGCCGTCACCGAAAAACGCAGTCGTGAAGAATTGGATTATTTCGTGAAAGAATTGCGGGAGGTCTGTACCCATGTCTAAAACTATTTTTGAAGCTTCCGTTGCCGGCCGTTTTGCCGTACTTCCCGACACCCTTGATGTGCCTGAAGCGGTGCTGCCCGAGTCCTTGCGCCGAGACACCCCTCTTGCCCTGCCCGAAATGAGTGAACTCGATGTGATCCGCCACTTCACCCGTTTGTCCCAAAAGAATTTTGGCGTAGATTCTCAGTTCTATCCTTTGGGCTCGTGTACCATGAAATACAATCCGAAGATCGCCGAAGTAGTCGGCGCATTGCCGGGATTTTCTAATGTTCACCCTCAGCAGGGCTCTTTTGAAGTCTACTTAAAAAGTTGTCAGGGCGCGCTGGAACTTGTCTACGAGCTTGAACAGTTGTTGGCAGAAATTGGCGGTATGAGCGCCGGGTCTTTGCAGCCCATGGCGGGCGCGCACGGAGAATTGACCGGTGTGTTGCTCATCGCTGCCTATCATCGCGACCGCGGAGACACAGGCCGAGATACTATATTGATTCCTGACTCCGCACATGGAACCAATCCCGCCAGTGCTGCCATTGCAGGATTTAAAGTCGAGACCTTACCTTCCAACAAAGATGGCGTCGTCGATTTGGATGCCTTCAAAGCCTTGCTCGGGCCCCACGTGGCGGGAGTTATGCTTACCTGTCCCAATACGCACGGCGTCTTTGAACCGGATGTGGCGCGTGTCGCCGCCCTCGCCCATGAAGCGGGCGCCCTTATGTATTATGACGGCGCTAATCTCAACGCCATTGTCGGACGCTGCCGGCCCGGAGAGATGGGCTTTGATGTGATGCATTATAACCTGCACAAAACCTTTGGAACCCCCCACGGCATGGGCGGGCCCGGTTCAGGTGCTATTGCTGTAGGCGAGAAATTGCGCCCGTACCTGCCCGGACCGCGCGTTGTCAAAGAAGATTCTTGTTTCTCTTTGCGGTCGCCGGAAAAGAGCATTGGCAAGATCACGCCCTTTTTCGGAAGTTTTCTCGTAGGGCTCCGCGCCTATGCCTATATACGCGGACTCGGCACAGAGGGATTAAAGCGTGTAAGCGCCTATGCCGTACTCAACGCGAACTATGTATTGGCACGGCTTCGTGAAACCTTGCCCGCCGCCTATGAAGGTCTGTGTATGCACGAATGTTTGCTCACGGCTGAAAAGCTGACAACCGATAAAGGCGTGCGTGCGCTGGACATGGCGAAAGCCTTGCTGGATCGGGGCTTCCATGCGCCGACCGTCTATTTCCCGCTCACCGTAAAAGAATGTCTCATGATTGAACCGACAGAGACCGAATCCCGAGAGACTCTTGACGCTTTCTGTGAGGCGATACGTGAAATTGTGGCGCTCGCAGAGACCGACCCGGAGGCGCTGCACAAAGCGCCGCAGCATCTGCCGGTAGGGCGCTTGGATGAAGTCAAAGCAGCCCGTGATCTTAATTGTGCCGACCTGCCGCTATGAGCGTAACGCTGCCCTAAATCAACAACAAGGACGGGTATCAGCATCACGGTCAGCAGTGATGACGCTGACGCTTTTCCACAGCAACCGCGGCGAGCACTAAAAGCGTGAGGAACACGGGCGCGCCCGTGGCACTTACAACGCCAATGGAAAGAGTACTTGCGTTGGCAACAGTGCCGATGATCCACGGCATGGCAAGGCTGCCTATATTACCTGCGGCGGTCAATACGGCAAAAAGAGAGGCGCCGCCCAAGGGGAAGAGATTCGCCCCGTCGCTGATGCAGGTCGGCCATAATACGCTGCAGCCGAATCCGGTCAATACACAAGCTGTCAAGGCGACGGCGGGCGTGGAGAAAGGACCTGCGCACAAGAGCAGCACAGCGCTCACAATTCCTGAAATGATCAATAACGTTGAGGCGCGCAGATGGCTCAATCGATAACTGGTCAAGAGACGGCCTCCCGCCATACCTAAAGAAAAGAGGATGAGCGCAAAAGCACCGACGAATTTGCTGTATCCCAGCTCCAGTTCCGCATAGGCGGGAAGCCATTGCATCATCCCTGTTTCTGTAGCTCCCGCCAAAGCCATCAGCGTAAGGGCGAGCAGGAAGCGGGGCCGACGCAACAATACCCGTAAGCCCTCCCTGCTTTGTTGCGGATGGATCAGCGCGGGCAGTGGAACCACGGCGAAAGCAACGAGCAGCAGCAAGGGAAAGATGGCGAGGGTGCCCGCCATAAAACGCCAAGACAGTCCCGTATGGAGACCGCCGGACACAGCCAGTACCGTCAAAATGCCGCCGATACAAAAATACGCGTGGAGCCGATTCAAGGCGGCAGTACGACGATGAGTATTGACGGCGGCAACGAGGGGGCCCATCGACATATCGAGGATACCGGCGCCGCTTCCCGAGACGATACCCGCCAGCAGCAAGGTTTCATAGCGTTGCGCCAAGGCAACCAGCACCAGACCCACCGCGCTGACCGCCATTCCGGCGACGGCAAACAAGCGTACACCGAACCGATCAGCCAAGGGACCGGTCACTACGATGCCGAAAATAATACCGGCAAACATCAGCGCCGGGATACGGCCCAATTGCTCCTCATTCAATCCGCCGAAATCAACACCGAAGATAGTCAGGTAGAGTGGATAAAGATTGATTACAATGGCGACACAAATCATACCGCCATGGCAGAGGCTGACAAGATAAGGGGATTTCAAAGGACACCTCGTACAAAGTGAATGACATGGGTTTGACAAACATTTTTATCGGACAGAGGCAAGAAAAAACTGCTGGTAGTGTGCCTTAAGCTCGGTTCATGTTGCAAGTCAAATCACAAATCTTGAAGCGAAGGAAAAAAGAACACCCCCTCCGTTAGAACGTTTTCTATCGACCGTGTTCCGAGAGTCTGGCAAAACCGACAGCTAAGCCCGACAAAAGACAGCTTTATTTTCATTTCCTTCATGATTAAATTTGCGTTCCTTTCTAATTCATGATATATAGTACTTCGGATGCGTTGTGTTAACCCCAGTCTTTTTGTTGCTTGAGAGCACTACATTATTTGAAGAAAGAACCTATCCATGACCAAAGAGACCCCTCGTAATCGTCGTGATTTTATGAAGTCGCTGGGCAGTGTGGGAGCCCTGTCGACCTATTCCCTTGCCGTGTTCCTGCCCAAAGTGCACGCAGAGGAGACCGAATTTGTAAAACCGGATTTTGATGTTCTCACCACAGCCACGGCGCCCTCGGAAGAAGCGAATATGACCACCGTCGACTTGGCCTGTGATTTTCTGGTTGCAGGCGGCGGTATGGCCGGCGTCTGCGCAGCGTTGGCCGCTGCCCGTCATGGTGCGAAGGTTGTATTAGTACAAAACCGCTCCCGGTTGGGCGGTAACGCCAGCAGCGAAGTGCGCATGCACATTGTAGGCGCGAACCATCACAAAGGACATCCCGGTTGGCGGGAGGGCGGCTTATTAGAAGAATTGCGGATTGAAGATGCCGTGCGCAATCACCACTGGTCTTGGGAGCTGTGGGATTTCATGCTCTACGACAAAGTCGTGTCTGAACCTAATATTACGCTGCTTTTGGATAGCTCTGTCTATGCCGTTGAAATGGAAGACGACCGCATTCACCGGGTCTGGGCGCGCAATGATTTGACCGAATGTATTTACCGCATCCGTGCAGCCCTTTATGCCGATTGCACCGGTGATTGTCGCTTGGGACTTGAGGCAGGCGCAGTTTTTCGAACGGGACACGAAGCGCAAGATCAATACCAAGAATCACTTGCCCCGCTCACAGCCGGGCCGGAAACCATGGGCAGCAGTATCCTCTTCACCGCCAAAGATTACGGCTATCCCATTCCTTTTACGCCGCCGAAGTGGGCACAAAAAATAACCAAAGAACAGCTGCGCCTGCGACGCATACGTTCTTGGGAGTACGGCTATTGGTGGATCGAATGGGGCGGCAATTTGGACGCCATTAAAGACAACGAAAAGATTCGTTTTGAATTGCTGTCCATTTTGATGGGAGTCTGGGATTACATCAAGAATTCCGGTGAACATCCGGACAGCGCTACGTGGGGCATGGACTGGGTGGGCATGATTCCCGGCAAACGGGCGAGCCGCCGCCTCATCGGTCCGCATATTCTTACACAAGCCGATCTCGAATCGAAAAACGGCGACTTTGAAGATGCCGTTGCCATTGGCGGCTGGCCCTTCGACAATCATACCCCCGGAGGCTTTTATGATTCAGACCGCAAACCGTCAGATTCGACGAATTTAACGGAAGTGTATAACATACCCCTGCGCGCCTTGTATTCGGTTAATGTGCCGAACTTGTTCATGGCAGGCCGCAATATCAGTGCCTCCCACGTTGCGATGACTTCCACTCGGGTCATGGGCACCTGCGCTGTGGAAGGTCAAGCCATAGGCACAGCCGCCGCAGTCTGCACGAAAAAAGACATTCTGCCTCAGGGCCTCTATGACGATAAGGCATTGCTGAAAGCGTATCAACAACAACTGCTGCGTGATGATCAGACCATCAAAAATATGAAGAATGAAGATCCCCATGATTTGGCTCGGAAGGCTTCGGAAGTGCGCGCTTCAGGCGAATCGGAAGGAAGCAAAGCCGCTAATATTCTTAGTGGTGAAGTGCGCGATACACCGGGTGAGTGCGATCATCGTTGGTTTGGACCCATGACGGATGAGGGCGCGTGGATCGAATTGCATTGGACGAATAAGCAAGAAATTTCTGAAGTGCAATTATGCTTTGATACGGATTTCTACCGGGAGCTGTCCCTGTCGGAACAAAGCAGTGTGCAAAAAGATCAGGTACGGGGCCCGCAGCCGGAAACGGTGCGCGATTATAAAGTGCTCTATCGCGACTCGGCAAAGGACAGCTGGCAGCCTGTGGTGGAGATTACAGGCAATTATGAACGGCTGCGCAGGCATCGTTTTACTCCAATACACACCGACGCGCTGCGTTTAGAGATTACGGCGACCAACGGCGTGCCTGAGGCGCGGCTCTACGAAATTCGATGCTACGCCTGATCCTGTCGTCTTAGGCGCTTACCCTGTCGGCTGATGAAGCGGCGGCATCCATGCTTTGTGCTTCCGCGGCGGCACGCTGCGGGACAGTGCGCCACGCGATGACCGCCTCAATAAGCATCCAGATTTGCAGGAGCAAAATAGCAATACTGAAGCCGACCAAAAGATAATTCTGCTTTGCCCAAAAGTCGGCTAGTTGAAGTACAATCGCCCATGCCGGCATGACCAGCATGAGTATAAGGGGCAACACTGCAAAAAATACGGGTTTCTTTACCCAACGCAAATAGAAAATAACCACCATGAGGGCGAGTCCCGCCAACAATTGATTGGTCGCGCCGAATAGGGGCCATAACAGCAACCCGCCCGAGCCGGGGCCTTGGGGACCGGGCATAAAGGCGAGCACGGCGGCTGTCCCAACAGCGACCAAGGTGGCAACATATTTATTGCCTAAGGCTTTCACATTTACGGCGCTGCCGATTTCTTGAATAACGTAGCGGTTGAGCCGGGTTGAGGTATCAATGGAAGTCATGGCAAAACCGGCAATCATGACAGCAACCACACCGCAGGCAAGTTCGCGGGGAATGCCGAGCGACGCGATTAAATTGCCGGCGCCCTGCACAAATACAGCGATGGTTTGGGCAAGGCTCATCTTGTCCCAGCCGACGCCATAGTAATGGAGGAAGGCCGCTGATCCGGTGAGCGTTTCACCGTCCACTTTCACCAACATGCCAATACCGGCAACACAGCTGAAGATGACCAAAATGGCGAGCATCGCCTCCACCAACATGGAACCGTAACCTATAAAATGCGCGTCGGATTCCCGATCGATTTGTTTGGAGGAGGTGCCCGAAGAGACGACGGAATGGAAACCGGACACGGCGCCGCAAGCAATAGTAATGAATAAGAAGGGCATGATGGGCGGGGCACCGGCGCCGGCACTGCCCACTACTTTCGTGACAATAGGCGGCGCGGCGACAAACAAGCCTGCCATCAGCGCGCCAAGAGCCACGTATAGCTGCAGGGCGCTGATATAGTCGCGCGGCTGCAGCAACAGCCACACAGGCAGTACGCTGGCGATAAAACAATAGAGGAGAATGAATACGGTCCAGAAGCCCACCGACGAATGAAGCGATTCCATTAAGGATGCACCTTCTCCCGGAAAAAGCGGGAAGGGGAGTGACAGCGGTAAATGGTAAACGCCCAGATACACGGTAAAATATAAGAGGAAAAGGGCGATGATGGAAGGGATCGCCAAAGGAAGCTTCGTTTTATAAATTAATAGACCAATCACTACGGCGAGGGGCATGGCAAACCAAACGGAAAACACCGATTCCGGGTAGATGGAAAATAAGGTGGCAATGACCAATCCAAAAACAGCTACCACCAGGGTCAGCGTAAAAAAGAGGATACTCAAAAATAATAAGCGGCACCGTTTGCTCACCATCTTGCCGGAAACATCGCCAATAGACTGACCCCGGTGACGGATAGACACGACTAAGGTTCCGAAGTCATGAACAGCCCCCACAAAAATAGAACCGAATACAACCCAGAGCAAGGCAGGCAGCCAGCCCCATAGAACAGCGATGGCAGGCCCTACAATGGGGCCGGTACCGGCGATGGATGAAAAGTGGTGGCCAAACAAAACTGCCGGTTTGGTCGCCACATAATCTTTGCCGTCGGCAAGCGTGTGGGAGGGGGTGGGGGTGACGGGGTTTAAAGAAAATATTTTCCGAGCCAGCCAGCGGCCATAGCTGTGGTAGGCGACAATAAACCCAAAGAAAGACGCGACAGCAATCAGAATCGTAGTCATAACCGGCTATCCTTTTCTTTTTACGGGCCTTGGTCTGAGGTCCTCCTTGTACTTATGATGAAATAGACGTCCTATTGTTTCGATCGAAAATAGCGCGGGATCCCGCCATGCCGGCAAGGGATTCGATCTGCTCATCCCTATAGCCTTGAAGTCTTAAAGGCATGACCACATCTTCTAAAAGACGAGGGACATAATAGTCAAGATAGGTGCCTGTCGTTTGAACAGACCATTCCTTGAGCGATGCCGGGACGAGCGCCGCTTCTCCGCGCTGCAGCGTGCACCGACTCTCCTCACTGATCAAGAGTAAGGGCTCTTCCGTGGCGAGGACGATATGAAAACTTTGTGAGTCCCCACAATACACGCGCTGACCCTTGGTCTGCACTTTTTCCGCCGCAAAATAGGGACAGGCGCAAAGGTATTCCCGAACAGCATCCTCGCTTTCAATCGCTAAGGAAGGGGCGGAATCTGCCATGGAAGATTGATCGTATTGGAGAGATTGCAACGCTTTATCAAGATGGAGAGTTCGCCGTTCTCCTCCTTTTTCAACCCGATTATAATCATAGAGGCGGTAGGTGATATCACTGTTTTGTTGTATTTCCGCCACCATGATACCGGCGCCGATAGCATGTACGACACCGGCAGGAACAAAAAAGAACGCGCCTATTTGTGCAGGAACAGATTGCATCATGCTGCTTAGGTCACCGCCCGCGTGCGCCGCTCTTTCGAAAGACTCTTGATCAACGTCCGGCTGTAATCCCAGCAAAAGACGGCTGTCTTTTTTCGAGCCGAGGACATACCACATCTCGGTCTTTCCGTTGTCGAGCCCTTCCAAGCACGATGCTAACGTGTCATCGGGATGTACTTGTACGGATAGATCGGCGTCCGCATCGATGAGTTTGAGTAGGAGCGGAAAAGAATTTCCCGGGGTGTTCTTACCGGCGTTGCCGAGAAGCCCGACGCCATCCAAGGCGATGAGCTGCCGCAACGTGTGTCCTGTGAAGGGGCCTTCACTGACGACGCTGCAATGAACCTCATGATCTGCAATCAACCACGCCTCACCAATAGGCTGATCGCCGGACAGCGCTGTATTCAGATAGCCGCTTAATTGCGTGCCGCCCCAAAGGCGTTCCATATAAGCCGCTTTGAATTTTAAAAATCCGAAATTCATGGAAGTATTGATCTATTGTCCTATCTGAAGTGAATATGACAGTATTTTGAACATGAAGGAAATACAAAGACTTTTGCCGGGAACAGATAGCGACACGATTACAAGCGTGTCCTTTTATCCCAATCTTTAATTAGTGTAGAAAAAAGACAGGGAGCGATACAAGAGCCGGAATAAAAAACAGCCGTATCCTCGGTGCAGCCTCTGCTTATTTTTAGGTTGCGGCTATAAATAATGGTTATTATGTCAGGAAGAGATTAATGTTTTATGTTTAATCTATGAATTCGATCGCAATTCTCCTCTTACAACAAAAAGTCAGCCACCACTAAAAAATTTAGTGTGAATTTAAGTCGCTTTAGCATTTAATTGTGGTATACTCTTTTCGATATAGATTGTTGGTGTTTTTATTTGTCTTCATATTGTTTTATTTTTTTATGAAAAGGTTGGTACTATGAAACCCGATTTGTTTAAAGAAGTTGTGTTGACACAGAGCTTCCCGGAAGAAGGACTGCGTGAAGGCGATATCGCCGTGGTAGTCAATTACAATAATGCCGGCGGTAACGGTGACGCAGAAGCGCTCTTAGAGTTGCCCCGTTCTTTTGGCGATGCCTTTTCTTTTGTGACTGTTCCTGTGTCTGCCATCGCGCCCTTTGAGGAAAACCAGAGCGTTAACTGATTGCTGTTGTTCGGATCAGATACGCCGTTTTGGTATGAGCGAATAATACGCTTAGCAGGCTTCTCTTTGGTCTATGGATCATGAGATGCTTATGCGGCGGCAGGGGGAGCTGTATGTCTAAACGCAAGTCAGCGTTATTGTTTGCCCCATCCTAATTGCAGCACACGTTCAATGTTGCCATTGAGAAATTTGGCTGCTCGCTCTCTTCCATAGCGCACACACAATAAAGTGCGCAATTCCCCATAGTCTCTCGGGGATTTAAAATCTTTGGGCGGCGCCGTGAATCCGTCGAAATCCGATCCGAAAGCCACCACATCATCCCCGCCAAATTCGATTAAATGATCCACAGTCCGCAGTATGGACTCGATCCCTTTGCGCGGTTCCGGTTTCTCTAACCAATGTCCCATAGCGATGATGCCGACGACCCCGCCGGAATCGGCAATGTCATGGATTTCTTTGGGCGTCGGATTCATGGGGTAGGGCGCCAGTGCATGAACGCCGACATGGGACATAACGATGGGGCGCCGGATGGCATGGCGCTTCGCCCGCTCAAGAATTTCGGCGCGGCACTTAGGGGTAGCGTGACACATGTCTACGACCATCCCCAAATCCAGCATGCGGTCCACCAGTTCACAGCCGAAGTCGGTCAGCCCGCTTTCCAAATCGATTTTCTGACGAAAGCATCCTATTTTTCGCAATAGGGTCAGATCGGGGAAGGCATCCACATTCTTGCACGCCTCATTGGGATAGAGATGGGGGATGATCATATGACAGATACCCTCTTCGAAGAAAGCATCCACATTTTCAATCTTGCCATTTAAATGATGAGCCCCTTCCACAGAGCGCAGGACAGCGATTTTTCCTTCCGCTGTGATCCGCTTCATTTCAGAAAAGGACAAAGCTGTTTCAAAATGTGGTTCCCCGTTGGCATTTGCCCGTTTTATCATGGTTTCTTGATGTTTCAGGCATTCGAAAACCAGGGCGTCGGGGGCGGTGCGGAAAATATGATTCAAGCGCGGCATGAACCAGCGCAGCAGCTGCAGGGGCCACACATCTTTTTTGAAGTCTTGTTCCACCATGTAGATGGTGGAGAAAAAGGCTTTCACCTCACCGGCGCGCAAGGCGTGGGCATCGGTACGCATGGTTAAGGGAAAGAAACCGGCTCGAGGCCGGTGGCGCTTCCAAAACTTTTTGCCCAGCATAAAACTTTTGAGGGTAGGGTGCATGTGCATGTCAAAAACGCCGAGAGAAAGAGCAGGACTGTCCGTTTGCGTATCGGTGACCATGAGACTTCTCCTGTGTCTGTTAAAAAAAGATGCACTACGCTTATACTTTATTATAAAAGAGTTTCAGTGTGATAACCTAAAAGTTAATCTGCAGATGCATTGAAGCCCGTGATCATGGTAGGCTTAGCCGTAAATTGAACAGGGCTTAAAGATCAAAAGATTTGTATTTTCACGGTTGTACACGCTCTGTTGGGAGTTATTGAAATGAAAGATTCTTCCTCAAAAGTCATTGGTATAGAAATTGGCGGAACCAAATTACAAGCTGTTCTGGGCAGACCGTCAGGAGAAATTTTGGCGCATCGACGCGCTGCCGTGGATGTGGAAGCGGGGGCGGCGGGCATACTTGCTTGGTGCTACGAGCAAGTACAAGCCTTGATGCGCACCGATGATTGTGCGGCTATAGGCATTGGATTTGGCGGCCCCATAGAATCCAAGACCGGGCAGGTCTTGGTTTCCCATCAAATAGCGGGCTGGGAAAATGTTCCCATTCGACTCTTATTTGAGGAGCGTTTCGCTTTACCGGTAGTCGTTGCCAACGACGCCAATGCGGCGGGGTGGGCGGAATACTGTCTGGGCGCAGGGCAAGGTTTACATCAATTTATGTATATGAATATTGGCAGCGGCATTGGCGGCGCGTTGATCATAGACGGGCATCTCTATGACGGACAAGGGCTCGGCGCTTGCGAGTTGGGGCATACGTGGATACCCGACTGGACTTCTCCGCTTCCCGGCGCTGTAGATAAATTAGAACATTTATGCTCCGGGTGGTCTATTGAACGGCGCATACGGGGCTGGAAATCACTGGATCTAGAATCACCTTTAGCAAAACTCTGTGACCAAGACGAGACCCGTTTAAGTTGTGCCCTCTTGGCGGAGGCGGCACGGTTAGGTGACGATCGAGCCCTCCAAGAGATTGACCGTATCGCCCAAGGCTTGGGGATCACTTTGGGTAATGCAGTGACCTTGTTTCATCCGCAGCGCATCGCCTTAGGCGGCGGTGTCTCGCTCATGGGCGATGTTTTGTTGAATCCCTTGCGGGAAGCACTGGCACAATACAGTTTTCGGCCCTTTAAAAGATCCACAGCCCTTGTGCCTTGTGCCCTGGAAGAAGATGTGGTTGCCATTGGCGCCCTCTTGTTGGCGGGTACGCTGGTATAGCCCGAATTTAGGAAAAGGCGCTTTTTTGATAAATTCGACATTTTAAGCTGCTTTTCGTATACTAGTTGGAGGGTTTCAGGGAGTTGGCTATATCAAGTGGAAAGAAATCGTGTACCCCTGTGTTATCCGGTTGGGATAAGGCAACACCCTGCAAGCGTGTACAAGGAAGCCCTTCAATATGATACGCCGGAAACACGTGATAGAACAGCAGTTTAATGCAGTATTGCGAAGCGTAGTTGTTCTCCGAAAGCTCTCTTTTTTTTAATAAGGATAGTACTCATGAATGTGATGGTCATTGGCAGTGGCGGGCGTGAGCACGCGTTGGCGTGGAAAATTGCCCAGAGTCCGCTCGTGAAAAAAGTCTATGGCGCGCCGGGCAACCCCGGTATCGATGCCTTGGAAAAGGGTATCTGTGTCAATGTTGCCATCGACGATTTTGACCTGTTATCCACTTATGCGGAAATTGAATCCATTAGCCTCATCGTCGTAGGACCTGAGGCGCCCCTGGCAGAAGGTATTGTCGACACTTTAGGAAAGCGAGGCTTCGCCGTCTTTGGGCCTTCCAAAGCAGCGGCGCAACTGGAAGCGAGCAAATCTTTCGCCAAGGCCTTTATGGAGCGGCATAAGATCCCCACGGCCGCGTACCATGTTTTTGATGATGCGCAAGGGGCTTTGGACTTTTTAAAAACAGCCGCTTTCCCCTTGGTTATCAAAGCCGATGGTCTGGCTGCCGGCAAAGGGGTCAGTGTTGTATACACCCTTTCCGAAGCGGAGGAAGCGGTACGTGCGGCGATGCTTGAGAATGTATTTGACGATGCAGGCGCCCGTATCGTTATTGAAGACTATCTGGAAGGCGAAGAGGCTTCCATCTTGGCATTGTGCGACGGCAAAAATTTCAAGACCCTGGCAACCAGTCAAGATCATAAGCCGGCGCTGGACGGGGATAAAGGACCGAACACAGGCGGTATGGGCGCTTATTCTCCGGCTCCTGTCGTGTCAGACGCCTTAATGGAAGTTATTCGCAGGGATATTCTTGCTCCCTCCGTGGCGGGTATGGCGGCGGAAGGAAACCCGTACCGGGGCATTCTCTACGCCGGACTTATGATTACGGCGGAGGGTCCGAAGGTTATCGAATTTAACGTGCGTTTCGGTGATCCCGAGACCCAAGCGATTCTGCCGCGTATGACCAGTGACATTGTGCCGCTCCTCCAGTCTTGTTGTGACGGTTCCCTTGCCGCCCATGACATCGCCTACAGCCCATCGCCTTGTGTGTCGGTCGTTATGGCGAGCGGTGGCTATCCGGGAGCCTATGCCAAGGGTAAAGCGATTACGGGCATTGCCAATGCGGAAACCATTGACGGCGTTACGGTCTTTATGGCAGGCGTACGCCAGCAGGGCGATACGCTTTTGACTGCCGGAGGCCGTGTCCTGAATGTGACTGCCACAGCGCCCACCCATGAGGAGGCTGTGCGGAAGGCCTACGCCGCCGTTGAACGTATTCATTTTGAAGGCGTGCAGTACCGCAGCGATATTGGCAAAAAAGCCTATCAACACTTGACCGAAAATGAATAAGAGTAGCGATGTCTCGGAAAGAAAACGAGATGAATCCGATCCCTGCTGATCCGGGAAAACCAGACGCGCCCACGGGTTCCCGTCCTTCCTATGCCCGTCAAGCCCTCTTTATAGCGCTGCCTGTCCTGTTGATTTTTGCCTGCGCCGAATTGGGCGCACGGCTCAGAGAGCGTTACATTCCGCCCATGCCCGTAGATGTGGGACAAGGCTTTAATCCCGATGACCGGCTCTTTGTGCCTGGTGCCGGCGGCATGATGGAAACGAATCCTCAAAAAAGTACTTCTTTTCAACACCAACGTTTTGCACTCGTGAAGCCCCGTGATACCTTGCGCATCATTGCTTTAGGCGGATCGTCGGTGAACTACCTCGATTATGAATTTGAGCAAATGAAACAGGCCTTGGCGCTTGCCTTGTCCGACCGCTACAAGGACGTGGAGATTATCAATTGCGGCGGGTTGTCCTACGGTTCCCATCGACTCGTATTGATTGCTTCCGAGATCATAGGCTATGCGCCGGATGTGGTGTTGCTCTATACGGGACATAACGAATTCGAAGAGCTGGAACAGATGCACTTGGCCACGCTGTCGGATACGAAGATTCAGCGCATGTTAACTATTTCCGCTTTCTATCGTTTTATCCGAGATAAGACGGCGCAGCAGCGCATCAAGAACTTAGAGCAAAGCCGCGCCATACGAGATCTTTCCGCTTCCATTCCGGATTCATCCCGTACTTGGCTGCATCGTTTTAGCGAAGATGAAATCCGTACGCGGATGGCGGACTTTGAAAAGAATCTTGAGACCATGATTCAGTTGTGTCAAGATAACCAAGTTCCTGTCATTATAGGCACGGTCCCGTCCAATTGGTATCGGCCCAATTTGCCCGGTACGGATGGGGAACGCTATGAGGCGGTAACGAGCCTTTTTGAAAAAGGACAGGTTGACGAGGGCATTAAACTGGGACGTGCCTTATTGCGAGAAGCGACGCCTCGCCACCAATCATCGGATTTGGAAAATGAAATTATTCGCGCCGTTGCGCATCGCTGGGCGCTTCCGCTCGCCGATGTGGAAGCTGCCATTATCGACGCCGAGCCCCGTGGGATACCCGGAGAGACGCTTTTCAATGATCATTGCCACCTAAACCCTGCGGGCAACGAAATTTTGCGGCGCTTATATCAGCAAGAAATCTTGAATCTTGTACAAAGTTAAGTTGCGGGAATGCAGTTTAGCCTTATAATTGTATACAATGCTAAGGTATCGGATACCGTAGTTTTGAACCAATCGTAGAAAGACAGCTGTAGACTGAAGCGGCTTGAAGCCGTTCAACATCACGGATAGGGAATCACCATGGAAAAACAATCTTGGTATAGCGGCGATACAGACAACATTCCAATCCAATCGGGAGAAGGAAAGCGAGACTCCTTTTCCTTTGGCCCCTCCGCTACACTTCTTGTCACCTTTCTTTTAGGATTGGCTGTTGGATTTTTACTCTGTTACGCACTGTTGGAGATGCGGCAGGGCGCTGACGATAAAGAGGCCGCCTCCGAATCTTCTTTTGACGGAGTGACAGAAACAACCCTTGTGCCGCTTCAGAGCAAAGGCGAAGAGCTGGATCTTGCCGTTGCGCAAGTGGATCCGGAAAGCGTCTGGCCTGCCCGTCACCTGCTTATAAGCTTGCCGGGAACCCATCTGGATGAGGACAGCGCCGAGCTATTGAATCGCTTCAAGCCCGGCGGAGTTTGGCTGCGTCAGGCGAATACGGTGGATACCAATCAGATCGGCCACTTGGTACAGCAGATCAACAAATACGCAGCGCTCCAAGGGCCTTCCGCGGCGGAGCCTCTGATTGTGACCGCCCAAGACGGCGGCGATGCTGCCAATCCGTTACGGCTGGCGGGAACCCTTGCCCCCCGTGATCTTGCGCAGCTGGACACCTTAGACGCCATCCGTGCTGCGGGTAAAGACTTGGCGGAAAAATCACTGAATCTTGGGGTTGGCGTTTTACTCACGCCTGTTCTTGATATTTTCGATCCGGAAAAACAGAAGACTTCCGATCGTTACCGCTTTTTAGGGGATTCACCGGAAGCCGTGTCGCAAGCAGGCATCGCTTTCGCAGAAGGCCTGCAAGCAGGCGGTGTCATGGCGGTAGCCAAACATTATCCCGGTATCGGTTCTGCTTCGATACGCGAAGGAAACGTGCCGCTCATCGCTGAAACCAATGTGGAATATCTTGCATCCAATATGATGCCCTTCATGGATGCCGCCGCCTACGACATTAGCGGCATGCTGATCAGCAGCGCCTCTGTTCCCGCCTTAGATGTGCAACAACCCGGAAGGCCCGCGTCCTTGTCTCCCGTACTTGTGCGCGAAGTATTTCGTAATAAATGGGGATATTCGGGGGTGTTGCTGGCAGAAGATATACGTACTGTCGCTTCCTGGTCAAGGAAATCGGTAGAAGAGAATGTTATCGCTGCCCTCGCCGCCGGATGCGATGCTGTGCTGATTTCCGACATGAGCCTTGACGATATGACGCGGATCTCGGCAGCCATCAAAGACGCCTGCGCCAGCGGCGTCCTGAGCGAGGAAAATTTGCTCGCTTCCCGACAACGGCTTGATTTGTGGCGCACGAAGCTGGAACGTGTGAAAAGCCAGCGCACAAAAGAAACGGCGGCTGAGGCTGATGTGAATGAAGACGAAGACACTGCCGTTCCCGATGAAAGCGCCATTGACGATGAGGTCGCCGATGCCGAAGAAGGGGCCGATGAATCAATAGACGAAGCGGCGGATGAAGTGGAGGAAGAAGTTGCCGCGCCGGCCGAAGATACCTTGGAAGAAGCGGCGCCTGCAGCGGAAGAAACTGAACCGGAAGCGCCTGTTGAGGCTCCTGAGAAGGAAGTAAAAGCGCCGGAAGCCGAGGTCAAAGAGCAGCCGAAAAAAGCGCCGGTAAAAGAGACTGCGACACCGCCCGAAGGTTCCAAAAAAGTGGAACATATCATTAAGAAGGGTGAAACGCTCACGGGTATCGCACAGAGCTATCAAGTATCCGTGAAAAACATTATGACATGGAATAACATGTCCGACAGTAATATCAGATTCGGCCAAAAGTTAAGCATTTTTACGACCAAGGACGTGGCGGACGCGGCGCCTGCGGAAACACAAGACAAAGCAGCGCCGGAAGTGAAAGCGGCGCCGGAAGAATCTTCGGACACCGCCGCAGCAGCGGAAGAAATCGTTGCGCCTGCTGATCCTGTGGAAGAAGAAACGGCGCCCGTTGAAGAAGTCCAGCCTGAGCCTGTTGCTGATGATGATAAAGCGGATGAAGAGCCGAGCGCCCCGGCGGTCGATGCTCCTGCTGCTGCCGATCAGGAAGAGACGCCCGCCCCGGATGTTGATACCGAGCATCCTGAAACCCATGTGCCCGAACAATTCCCGCCTGTGACGGAAGAGGTCTTGCCGCCTGTAGTCGAAATTTCCGCCATGCCCTTAGAGCCTGATCATGACAGTGAAGATCTCGAAATCACAGAGGAAGAACATGCCTCTACGGTTACCAAAAACTTTTCAGTGCGATCCTCCTCCGGAAAAAAAGAAGATAAAAAGGACGACAAAGAAGCATCGGTAAGCCAAGAGAGTGAATCCGCCGCTGCAGCGGAGGAATCGGAAGAAGAATTGGAAATGACCGTGACTGTCGAGCCGATCACCGTTGAAACGGCAACGACCGTTGCGCCGGCGGCTGCCGAAGTTGTAGCGCCGGTGCCTGCCGACGAAGCGGCACCCGTCACGACCAGTGTTTCTTCCGAACCCGAGTACACGGAACACAAGATCGCAACCGGGGAAAATCTCTCGCAAATAGCCAAAAAATATAATATCAGCCTTCAAGAACTGATCAAACTCAACAATATTTCGAATCCGGATATTGTCGTGATCGGTCACTCCTTGAAGGTGCCGAAACAGTAATCCCAAAAGGGAGCTTTGCATGCAGTATAGACAATTAGGGAACAGTGATTTAAAAATACCGGTGGTGTCCTTTGGCGCTTGGGCAATTGGCGGATGGATGTGGGGCGGTACGGATGATGACCTTGCGATCCGCGCTATCCATGGCGCTATCGATCACGGAATGACGCTGATTGATACGGCGCCTGTCTATGGCATGGGACACAGTGAACGTGTGGTGGGCGAGGCTGTCAAAGGCCGCCGTGACCAAGTCATTATTGCTACGAAATGTGGACTCCGTTGGGATGATAAGGAAGGCAGTTACCATTTCAGCACGAAGAGCAACGATGGAGTGGATCTAGATGTTTACCGTAACCTTAAGGCAGCTTCTATCCGCAAGGAATGTGAAGATAGTCTCAGACGGCTGAACGTGGATCATATCGATTTATACCAGTGCCACTGGCCTGATCCGAGCACGCCGATCCAAGAGACCATGGAGATTTTAACCAAGCTGCAGCAGGAAGGTAAAATTCGCGCTTTTGGTGTGAGTAACTTTTCAAAGGATCAATTGGAAAGCTGCCTCAAATGGGGGCGCATCGTAAGTGATCAGCCGCGTTACAGTGCGCTGGACCGTTCCATTGAAGAGGAAATTCTCCCCTTTTGCCGCGAGAATAATATTGGTATTCTTGCCTATAGCCCCCTGGAACAAGGCTTATTAACCGGTAAAGTGGCTATGGATCGCAATTTTAAGAAAGGCGATCAGCGCCGCGACAAAAAGCTGTTTGAACACGATAATCGGCTCAGAATTAATACGACCTTGGAGTTCGCACAGTCCATTGCAAATCGCTATGACGCAAGTTTGGCACAAATTTTCTTAGCGTGGCTCATCGCGCAAGACGGGGTTACTTCCGTTCTTGCCGGCACACGCAATGAGGCGCAGATGAAGGAGAATGCCGGAGCCGGTGAGTTGAAGCTTACTGAAGAAGATTGCGCTGCCTTGCGCCGGTATGTGGAATCGCTGCACATTGAACGTTGATTCCAAGCGCGGCTTTCGTAATCAGCCGGCATGAGCCAAGGCTTTACCCTGAACCTTCGGAAGCGACAATAGCCGTTAAATAACCGGCCAACGATACGCGTAGCAATTGAAGCGCCTGTCGGATGGGCAGACAGTTCGAGTTTGACCCTGCCCGATCACGTATTCGGATGTCGGATTTGGTTTGATCCCGCCTTGTCGGGTATAATTCCTGCCATTGGGAGAGGTGACCGAGTGGCTTAAGGTGCGCGCTTGGAAAGCGCGTGTGCGTGAAAGCGTACCGAGGGTTCGAATCCCTCCCTCTCCGCCAGTTACCCTTCCCTATGAGGAGGTTGGGGATAGATAGTTGTCATGCCCCTATGGGGGCGCAGTTTGCCTCAATCCGAAAACAGATCGCTTCCCGCCTTAAATGGGTTCTATTCATGATTAACGGTTTCCCTCGGATTTTAATCATCCGATTCAGCGCCATTGGAGATGTTGTACGGGTATTGCCTGCTTTAAACGCCTTGCGTCACAGCTTTCCCCATGGCCAAATCGATTGGGCTGTCGAACAGAAGTCCAAAGATATCCTGCTCGACCATCCCGCCCTTGATCAGATACATGTCTTTAAACGCCCTGCCGAAGTCAAAAAAGCTGTCCTTGCATTTTTACAATTTTGTAAAACCCTCCGTGACAGCCGTTATGACATCGTCTTAGATTTTCACGGCATTTTCAAAAGCGGTATCGCAGCCGGATTCACGCGCGCCAAAGACCGTTTTGCTTTTGCGCCGCCACGGGGCAAAGAGCTGGGCTATCTCTTTTCCAACCACAAAGTGCGTCTGCCGTCCATGCTGCTCAATCGTGTGGAAGAGAATATGCTGCTCTGTGAGGCGGCCAATGCACGGCCCGGCGCAGTCGAATACAGCATTCCCCTTTCCGAAGAAGTAGAAGAGGCTATTGACGCCTACGTACAAGAACAATTCCAGAGCGCCAAACGCATCGTTGCGCTCCATGCGCCTGTAGACCGCCCTTCAAAGCAGTGGCCTATTGATCGGTATGCAGCCTTGGCCGATATGCTCTTATCTGACGGACGCTTTGAAGTATTGTTGACGTGGGGCCCCGGTCAGCGTGCTTGTGTGGAGAAGCTCGCATCAAAATGCAAGCGTAATCCCCATATTGCGCCGGAGACTCCCGGTCTGAAAGAGTACGCCTGTATGATCCGCCATTGCGCCCTTTACGTAGGCGGCGATACAGGGCCTATGCATATTGCAGCCGCCATGGATGTGCCGGTAGTCGCCATATTTGGCGGTACTTCCCCGCAAAAGCACCAACCCTACAACAAGATCAGCCATATCTTGTATGCCGGTCCCAAGGAACTGGATCGCAATTTAACAGAACGGCAGGCAAAAGCGTATCTGGATGCCATCACGGCGGATCAAGTCTATGACGCGTGCATCGACCTGTTAAAGAAACCTCGCTGACCGAAGCTTATTCTTCTTTGCCCAAGCCTTGCCTTTGCGCTTCTTTTAAGGCTTCGAAACGATCCAAAATCGGAAGTTGCTGCGTACATTCCGCTTCGCATTGCCGGCACTGCGTACAGGCAGCCAAGACATCTTCCACATCTGTAATATTCCAATGATATTTCAAATGACGCAGCGCAGTGCCCGGCGCGTCCATCAGTGAAAAATTATAGGCTTCCATCATGCGAACCACAGGGATGTGTTCGGGACAATCTCGGCAATACCCGCATTGCGTGCAATATTCTTTATAGGAGCTGCTCATGGTTTCGGTCAGAGAATCGATAGCCTGCTGATCCATGGGCGTATAAGAATCTAAAGCTGCAACCGCATCATCCACATCGGCTTTGTTCCGAAATCCTACCAACGCTGTGGTCACGCCGGGAACAGAAAGATTAAAATGCAGCGCTGTATGAACCATGGTCCGTTGGCTCGCATCGGTGACATGGCGAAAATGTTTTTCATGCTCTGTAAGGACGCCGCCGCCCAGCGTGTTCATGGTGACAACTGCAAGTCCCCGATCCGCTGCTGCCCGCACGCCCTCCTTGCGTAAATGGTAGTTCTGTAAGTTCAAACCGATGAGCATACTTTCGAAAAGTCCTTCACCTTCCTCGAGCATGGCTTCCACGTATTGATGTTCTAAGTGGGTAGACACGCTGATATGACGCACCAGCCCTTCCTCTTTAAGCTGTCGGAACGCACGGAGCACGCCCTTTGCTTTTCTTTTCCCCAAATCTTCCGGCTGCACAAGACACCAGACATGATAAAAATCAAGGGCATCCACGTGTAAGCGTTCAATGGAGGTTTCGCATTGACGCCGGACGGCATCGGGATCGGCCGCCATGGTTTTCGAAGAAAGGTAGAAAGGCTTTTGGGTCTTTTGCATCTCCTTAACCGCTATGCCCATGATCGTTTCACTATAATCGTCGCAATAGGTGGGCGCTGTGTCAAAATAGGTGATGCCCCGTTCAAAGGCATGGTAGACGATCTCAGCCATGGCTTCTGTATCAGCAGGATTTTCAAAGCGCATGCCGCCAAAGCCAATGCGCGATATGGTTAAACCGGTATTTCCAAATGAAGAATAAAGCATAGGTCTCTCGTAGGGTTTAAACTAATGGTTGTATAAGAAAAGAAAGTAGTTGTGGACTCGGTGAAGACCATTTTCTCGTCGCGAGCAGCGCTCACGAAGGTATTATGCGGTGCCGCTGATCAAAGGCGCTTCACAACAGCTTTTATGCCATGTCGGAATACAGGGATATAGTCCCTAAGTACCGCGCCCTTTTTATGGCTAGCGGTCAGTACGCCGCCGATCCACAAAGATAACGCTTTTCCCTTCGGTAGGTTGGGCTTTTTGGCGTACCTGTGCGAGAACCTCCAACATCTTTTTGCCGGACTTAAAACTTCGGTGCTGCGTATGGGCAACGCCGACAGCAAGTGCCATTAAGGGCGCATGCACACTGCGCCCGTCGACGCTCTTCGCCAATAAGAAGCCTTGGTCCAATTCTTGCGGGGTATAGAAACGGCGCACATCCGTATCAAATTGTTCGATCATAGCAGCGCAATACCGTTCGTAGTCCTCCAGTTTCAGCATCAGGATGAAATGCTGGCGGCCCATGTGGGCGATGCTCGATTCGTAACAGCCTTGTGATTTAGTCAGGTTCGATAAAAGGGTCGACATCCATTTCAATACGTTGTCTTGCCCTTCCCGACCGCGATTTTTACTGAAGGCATCAAAGCCGACAATGTCGATGTAGACGCAGGCAATGGCAGCGTCGCGCGCCAGTTGATGGTTCAGTTCCCGCTTGAAGGAATCGGTTCCCAGAAGATTCGTCACACGGTGCCGCTGGTCAAGGGTTTTTAACAAGGTGCTTAAAGAAGCGATCTTGTCCATGAGCCGCTCCAGCTTAAAGGGCTTGACCAGGTAATCATCAGCGCCTTGTTCCATACCATAAATGATTTCCGGTTCTTCGCCCAATGCTGTCAGCATAAGCACCGCAATTTGGTAGAGTTCAGGGTCTTTACGCAATCTGCGGCAAATCTGATAGCCCGTTACACCCGGCAGCATAATATCAAGCAGGCAAATATTAGGTTTGATTTGCTTGGCATATTCGAAAGCGCCTTGACCTGTATTAATGACAAAAGCCTGATACCCCTCTTTGGTCAACTTCGTTTTTACAAGTTCTGCCAAATCCACATCATCATCAACAATAAGTATTCTTTTCATAAACTCCGTCTTTTCTCCCTAAACTTCTTGCTTGCCCATCGACAGCGTTTGTGCGGTGAGCCGTGCCGCTTTCTTGACACGACCTTCATTCGCGTTAAATAGCTGCAAAAAAAAACTAAATTACCCATTTAGATCGGGCCGTGATATATCGTAAAAAAGAAAAACTATTTCCTCCTAGAGTTTACCACAATTGCCCTTATTAAATTACATTTTGAACGGTAGCAGCCAATAAGGGCGCAAAGTGTGGACACGGCGCTTTGATCCCAAGCGACGCTCCTTGGCCGCAAGATTCCCAAAACGTTATGGCAGTGAAAAGCCTATTTTACAGGAGTCGCGAACATAGACCCGGGGATTTCCCCGTAGGGAATGTCGGGACCGGCACAAAAGACTGATAATGCCGAGTTGCCGCCAGCTTCGAAGTAGCCCAACTTGAATGGATAATAGCCTTTTTCTAAGGCAACAAAAGAGGTGACGGTCTTTTCTGCATGGAGGCCGTCATTATTTACAACACGCGAATTGCCGATCCACAGGAGGCTGCCATCGTTAGAACGGACGCTGAAGGTATATACGCCCTCTTTAGGTGCGACAAAATATCCTTCGAACAACAATACATAGGCATCCGCATCGTGTCCGTCGGAGGGGCTTGTATCGATCTTTGTGACAACACTGTGCGCGTCCGCTGTTAAGTCTTTGAATTTCGGAAGGCGCGTCACCGCCATATCATAAAAGGAACAAAGGAGACCGCTTTCCATTTCTGCAGGCGCGGCAACCGGCTCAAGGCGTTTCGGCGTATCGGTTTTTTTCAGATAGGCATCAATGGTCTTCTTATATTTGGCAATATCACCGTCGTGTTCGGCAACTAATCGGAGTCCATGTTTTTCCGCAACAGCAAAGAAGCGTTCTGCCCGTGTTTTGAATGCAACGGAAGGTTCTACGGTGAGCCGCTCATGATCGACAACGAAAGAATCGCCGGCATTTAACGAACGTGCCCGTTCCATAATCGTGTAATCTGTTGAGAGGCGGGCAATGCGTACGCGCTCGAGCGCTCCGGGATCGTCGGCAACAGCTTGTTCTGCAGCGTCCATGAGCAGGTCTGCCCGTTTCATAATGTCATCATTCAGGAAGGGGACATCAGGGCTAATCCAAATATTCATGAGCGTTTCCGGATCTTTAACGGCATCATGGAGGAGATTGATGTACAGCCGCATCGGTGTCGCCGCGGCTCCATAGACGCCGCTCAAAAATTCGTCAATCGCCAAGTCGGTGTCATAATTGGGATTCCATAAGAGTTTCGCGCCGAGATAACCGCTCAAGGGGCTGAGGAAACCGTGAGGCGTATTGTATACATCCTGTTCGAAGATGCCGCGCACATTGTTCTCAATCATATAGCGAATATTGGGGCCTCGCACATAGAGATTGGGGAAGGGGGTGAGGTAATGGTGATAGGAACAATTGTAATTCCAGATCCACAACCGGTTAGCAATGGATGCCCACGCTTCGATATCGTCACAAAAGGCGCGATTTTCAGGCGTCGTGCGATCTTGGAAGGGATGAGCGAAGTCACATTCAATGGTGCACAGTCGGATAATGACATTCGGTTCCGGGCGCATCGTGCGCGGCGGTTTCCGGGTATATTGGTAGGCGAGGGTATCCACCAATTTGTCTGGGAACTCTTGCGCGGCCATCTTCGCCACAGCGTTGACCAGCTTCAATACAGGCGCCATTTGGCTGCCTTCTTCTTCCGCTAACTTCGTACACGATTCACATTCACAATAGTTGTACCAGTCGTTTTGGGAAACCGAAAACACCGTCGCTTCCGGATGGGCTGCCATGCGACGACGCACTTCTTCTGTAACAAGCCGGATCACCTCTTCATTGGTACAGCACAATTGGTTTCGATCTTTAATACGTTTCCCGCCTACCAACGAATAATATTCGGGATGTTCTTCAAAATAGGTGTCAAGGGGCAGCAAGCCTGCGAAGGTGTGCACAAAGCCGTTATAAATGATCTTGCCGCCGTGCCGTTCTTCCAAGCGGTCTGTGTTGCCGTTCATCCGATTGCGCGCCGCCCAGTCGCCATCAAAGCACTCTTCCACAAAGGGTTCTCGGTATTCCAAAACAGGAACACGTACCTCATTAATGGGAAGAATCGCCAAGGTCGCCGCCTCAGGGATTACGCTCACTTCCGGCGTAAACCAACGGCAGCCCAGGTGTTCCTCCAATAAGCCATAGACACCGTAGAGCGTGCCCCGCGGCTGCCCGCCGGTAATGATCAGGTTGGCATTATGCGTACGCAGGATGTAGCCTTCCGTTCCTAAAGATGCATAGTCGATTGATAAATCCAAGTTGCGTAGGTGTTGGCTATCGCCCACGAGTATTTCTGAATCGCTTTGCGGCGCGTCATCAGTTAACAGCGGCAGTTCTGCCCCCGTCATCTGCAGCAGGAAGCCTTGCAGCTCCTCGGCCGCATAGCGCGTAGCAGGCGGCGCCGTGGCACTCACCACAATGCTCATCTGCGGCCTGCCCTCTTCGGCAAGGAGCAAACTCGGTTCTTCAGCTGCTATGCTGTGTTTTGCCGGAGGCGCGGACATGCAGCCAACGAGAAGAACACACGTGATGACAGCAATACTTTTTAATGGGCGGACGATCATGGCTAATTCTCCAAGGATTGATTGTTGATCTTTGACGGATACCTTCGACGAATCCTAATCATGTTTTATCATAGCCGGGCTAAAAAAGCAAAGGCCCGGAACATGTGTATCCGGGCCTGACAGGGATCTGGAAAACAAATTATTTCTTGGGCGGAGTAACGAGATCTTTCGCGGCCTTACCAATGGTAAACTTCAAAACTTTTTTCGCGGGAATTTTGATCTCTTCACCGGTTGCGGGGTTGCGGCCTTTACGGGCTTTGCGTTGCACCAGTTTCAGTTTGCCAAGACCGGGCACGGTAAATCCGGCAGCAGCCTGCGCACAAGCTAAGGCAGCCAGATTGTCAAGCACGGCGGCGACATCTTTCTTCGTCAGTCCCGTTTCTTCGGCCAAGGCGGTCAGCGTCTGTGTCTTGGTCATCGGTTTGTCTTTGTCTTTTGCTTTCTTGAAAGCCATTGTCGTAATTCCTCCTTCTTCGAGTGTTTACTTGAATACTGCTGCACGCTGATACCCTTATACCAGCATACACATACGGTGCGTTTTCATTGGGTACCGTATAACCACAATGAGTGTATATAATACATTACCATGATTACCGATCCCAAATTCTAGCCTAATAAATACACGGTAAATGTTGATTTGTCAAGTTCTTTTTTCCAACAAAAATTTTTTCACCATAGAAAATAGTGTCTATTACCGCTCTTTTAGCGGGACAACGGGTCTATCCTAAACAGTAATGTTTGTAACATGCTGATATAAATTGTTTTATGAGTTGCTAAAAATTTTCAAAAAACGAGGAAATAATCTGAACCCGTGCGTGTCTGCCACAGCACTGCAGACTGAAAAATAAGGGAAAACAATTATGTATTTCGCCGTTATTGGTGACATCCTGAGTAACTTTGTCGGATTAGATGCGGTACTCGCGTCCCTGCAAGAGCAAGGGATTTATCGCGTTGTGCAAACCGGTAATCTATCTGCAGACGGATCGGGCTTGAAAGAAATCATTGCGCTGCTGCGCCGCCGCGATGTGTTGGTTGTGCAGGGCAAGTATGATCGCGAGCTGCTTCGGCGCTGTCGCGCAGGAAATAAAGCAACCCCTTCGTCCCAACAAGCGCCGCCCCTTAGTCCTGTTGAGAACGCATCCATCACCTTCTTGGCAGACCTACGCAGGAAGGAAGTCTTCGTTGAAGAGGGGTTGCGCATCTTGCTTTGTCATGGTTCTGTGAACAGCGCAGGTATGATACTGGACAGTCAAACGCCGCGCTCCGTCTATCAACGGCAGCGGGAACAGGAATCGGCACAGATCATTATCAGCGGCGGCGCGGCTTCACATTTTAACTGCACCGTGGATCAAACGCTCTTTATCATTCCCGGCACCCTGACCACGGCGAACGGCGATCTGCGCTATACCTTGGTTGATACGGAGGTCTTGCCTATTGCCGCAAAAAACATTACAATGAGCCTGCCATGAAAAAGCCTTTTTGTTCTCTCCTCCTAGCATCCAAAGTATCGGAGTTTTTATCTATGTCTAAGCCGGCGCCCTTGTTTATCTTTCTCCTTGGTGTTGTCCTTTATGCTTTTATTCTTGCGCCCTGTTCGGCCGTACCTTTATATGTCATGCCTGAAACCATTCAAACACGGTGGATCAGTTTTGAGAATCCTGATGGCACGCCCGGCGCAGGGGCTCAGGCAAATCGCGGAGCGAAAGGAGCTGCCTTTGAAGCCATCGCTGCCGGCGAAGAAAAGCTGCTCCTCAATGTGGAGGGCCCCGGTATTATTCATCGCATGTGGTGTACCTTGTCGCAGCGTTCTCCCCGTGATCTGCGTTCTTATCTACTCCGCATTTATTGGGATCATGCTGAGCGGCCTGCTGTGGAACTGCCCTTCGCCGACTTTTTTTGCGCTGTCCATGGTGAGGTGAAAGCCTTTGAAAACGCACTCTTCTCCAGTGCCGAGGGACGTTCTTTTTCCTTTACCATTGACATGCCCTTTAAAACCCATGCACGAATGACCTTGACCAATGAATCCTCTGAAGAACTGCAGCAGTTTTTCTTTGATGTGAATTACAGTAAAACGGAGCTGCCCGAAAGCAGTCTCTATTTTCATGCTTCGTGGCGGCGGGAACGGTACACGCAGCTGACACAGGATTTTGAGATACTGCCGAAGATTCAGGGACGCGGCCGTTATCTGGGAACTCATATCGGCATTATCGGGCATCCTGATAATGTGGGGTGGTGGGGTGAAGGCGAAGTAAAAATCTATTTAGACGGTGATCAGGAATTCCCGACCCTCGTCGGCACGGGCACAGAAGACTATGTGGGGACCGCTTATTTCCAAGGCGAATATGCCCACCAATATGAGGGATCATTATTGATAGACGATGTGAATAAGTATTACGCCTTCTACCGCTACCATGTGCCTGACCCCGTCTATTTTCATCAAGAGATACGAGTGACCCTCCAACAGATAGGCGGAGCCATGCAGGAATTTGTCAAAGAGATGCTGGAGAAGGGGGTTGAGATTCTGCCTGTATCCGTCGGCTCCGACGGCGGCTTTGTACCGCTCTTGGAAGGGGATACCCCTAAGACGCTTGATGATCCGGGCGTTCCCTACGGATGGACCAACTATTATCGACGCGACGATGTCTGCGCTGCCGTATTTTTTTATTTGGATCAACCGGAAAACCAATTGCCGCCCCTTGCTTCCCTCGAAGAGCGTCTGGCAGCTATCGGCGAACGGGTTGTCAACCCCTGACCAAAAACATCATCTTTCCTCTCTTCCTTCTGTGCGTCGGAGGGGAAAGGACAAAGACCCCTTTCTTTGGGGTATAATCAGAGTTGGTTTGAGGAGATGACGGAGTCGTGCTTTTCTTAACCCCTCGGCTCTTGTGGGGCGCGTCGCCTCCGATGTCGCGGCAGCCAGCGCACGCAAGCACAGCACAATTGAATTCAATAGCTGTGAAAGACAGTGAATGTTTCACAGCAACTATTTTGAAGGACTCAAAATTCCAAAACGAATCGGACTCAGAGAAAGGATAATCATCATGGACGAGCGTACAGGAAAGAAAGTTGTCAGCCCTTCCCATAAAACAAGAAGGGAATTCATGAAAGGTACCGGCATGGCATTGGCAGGAGTGGCGCTGACCGCCGCCCATTCACGGGCTTTCGCCGCTACAAAGGGCCCCGAACTGCGTCTGGGCCTCATTGGCTGCGGTTCGCGGGGAAGCGGCGCTGCGCAAAACGCCTTGCTCGCAGATCGGGCCGTGAAACTCTACGCTCTGGCAGACCCCTTCGCCGATCAGATGGAAGCCTGCCTAGCCAAATTCAAAAAATCCCGTGCAAAAGATAATGTAGTCGTCACGCCTGAACGGTGTTTCTCCGGACTTGACGGCTATCTAAAAGTCATCGAATGCTGTGACGTTATCGTAATGGCTGCGCCGCCCGCATTCAGGCCTGCCCACATTGAAGCGGCTGTTGCTGCAGGAAAACATGTCTTCGCAGAAAAGCCCGTTGCTGTTGATGCGCCCGGTATCCGCAGCGTTCTGGAATCCTGTCGGAAAGCAGCGGAGAAAAACCTTACTATCGTCTCCGGTTTATGTTACCGCTACGAGTTCGCCAAACAAGACACCCTCCAACGCATTCACGACGGGATGATTGGCGATATTTTAACCATCGAAAGCGTGTATAACACGGGCGGACTCTGGTTAAAAGAGCGCCAGCCTGAGTGGTCGGATCTCGAATATCAGCTGCGCAACTGGCTATATTACGATTGGCTGTCGGGCGACCACATTTCCGAACAGCATATCCACAGCCTGGACAAAACCATGTGGGTCATGCAGGATGTGCCGCCTGTCAAGGCAACCTCAAGCGGCGGCCGTGTGCAGCGTACCGGCGAAGAATACGGAAATGTCTACGATCATTTTAATACTGTATTTGAATGGGAAAACGGTGCGAAATGCTTCAGCTCCTGCAGGCAATGGGTGGATTGTTCCACCAACGTTTCCGATATCGTCGTGGGAACATTGGGGCGCAGCTCGCTGCAAGAGCACGTCATCAATACCTATGCCGGCGAATCCTGGCAACATGAGCGCAAGGGACCGGATGATATGTATCAGAATGAATTGAACGCCTTCTTTGAAGCCATACGTTCGGATAATCCCATTAACAACGGCGAATACATGTGCAGCAGCAATATGATCGCTATCATGGGGCGCATGGCAGCCTATTCCGGGAAGACCGTGACATGGGACGAGGCCTTTAATTCTGAATTGAGTCTCATGCCGGAAAGCCTCGAATGGGGAGACATGCCCAAACGTGAACCCGCCATTCCCGGAACTACCGTCGCTTTTTAATCCGCCCTTATCTTTTAAAGACCCCTGCCCGAATATAGGGCGGGGGTTTTCTTTTTATATAGAAATATCTCGGAACGGGCCGTGACACGAGGACAGGGGCAGTGTATTGCTGTCAAAAGATAAAACAGGAGCGCTCAATAAAAAGCAGACTTCATGAAGGCTGCTCCTTAGATTATTCCGAATCAGGATCTGTATCTGCTGCTTTTGTTTTGCGCTGCCGAGGTTTTGCCGGACTTTTCGCTCCTGATTTTGCACTGGCGCTTTTCTTAGAAGCGGCACTTTTTTTAGGCGCTGCTTTTGCCTTTGCTTTTGCCGTGGCTTTCTTGGGCGGCACTTCCTCGGGCAAGGCATAGGCGCCTGACAATGCCTGACTTAAGGATCTTTCAAAAAACGTGAAAAAGAAGAGGAGGAGTCCCACGAGAGGGAGGAGCCAAGGGACAATAGCCGCACCGCGGGGGATGGGCTGCAGCGCAGGCGCAGGCACCGCGAAATTGCCGATATAACGGCGCATCATAACATGATGCGGTTTGGTGGCGGCGCCCCAATCTTGCACTACATTGCTGCTGGAAATGGTGTGGCGCACTACGGAGAAGCGGCCGTACGGATCAAAGACGCCGGAAATGCCCGTATTCGTGCTGTGGATCAAGGGCAGCCGTGTTTCGATGGCGCGCATACGCGCGATTTCCAATTCTTGGGCGATGGCATTGGATCTGCCGAACCACGCGAGATTCGTCATGACCACGAGCGTATCGGCTCCCATTCTGCGCAGCTCTTCGGCCATGGGCGCGAAAAGCACTTCAAAGCAAATCAAGGGACCGAGCTGCCGTTTATCAACGGGCAGAAGCAATTGCTTTTCACCGGCATCTACACCGCCAAAGGCGATGTCTTTCAAAAAGGGCAGATATTTCTCAAAGGGGATATATTCTCCAAAGGCTGCCAGCCGCACTTTGTCGTAATAACCTCCGATTTTCCCATCAGGCTTGATGAGTGCAGCCGTGTTGTAATTTTTACCGGAGCTATAATCTTCCCGCACCACGCCGGACAAAATAGCGGCTTGACAGTCTTTTGCGGTCAGGGCGAGGGTGTCCAAAAAAAGAGGACTTTCAAAGTTGCGTATGACCAGCGCTTCCGGCCACACGATGAGATCAACGGGATAATTCGCCGTAAAAATACGCGTCATTTGCGCGGTACGCTGCAGCATTTCGTAATCGTAGGCGGGATCCCACTTCATTTCTTGGGAAAAGTTCGGTTGCACCACACAGGCACGTAAGGGCATGCTCGAGTCATCGGCTTCGCCTAATAGAAAGTATCCGACGGCGGGGATACACAGTGCCAACACAGCGACGGTGACCAAGCGCCTGATGCGTAATTCAGCGCTGCCTATGCTGAGCGCCAAACAAGCATTGACCCAAACGATAAGAAAAGAGAGGAGCATTACGCCGCCGAGTGCGGCCCACTGAGCGATGAATAAGTTGGCACCTTGCGTATAGCCTAAGGCACACCAACCGAATCCTGTGAACGCCATGGATTGGAGCAGTTCCATACCGGCCCATAAACCGGCGAAACATAAAGCGCCGCCCAATCGCTGCGAACGGCTATGGGCAAGACTCCAAAGAAAGCCAGTCAGTGCCCAGAACAAGGAGAGAATGATACAGAGCCCTTGCTGCCCGATGATCGCCCAACCGCCTGCCCAAAAAATATTTGCAATGAGCCATTGCAAAGTCAAGGTATGGAACAGATGCCCGCAGATATAAAAATGCAGCGCAGCCTGAGCGGGCTTTAATGGGGCGGTTCGTAATAAAAGCGGTACCAGCGCGATCCACGCCAAAAAATAGAAATGGTAGCTTGGGAAAGACCAAGCGAGCAGAACAGCGCTGACCAAGGTCGGGATATAAGTGCGGATGAAATGTTTCATAGTTGGAAAATAATGCGTTATTTTATTGGCTTAGATCAAATTGATTGGTAAATACATTCTCGATGATTTCCGGCAGGAAATTTGGGATTCCCACTTCATTCAAGGTACAGTATAGTTATTCTTGACCAAAGAACCAAAGTATTCGGAGAGCCGCCATGATTGAGGGTGTACCATTGTCCCGTCGTGAGTTTGTTCTGACCACAGGCAGCATTGCCTGTTTGATGTTGGGCAAGTCCTGGACGACCGATTCAAGGCAGTCGGATCTTTTTGCCGAGTTGATAGGCAGATGTGGAAACTTGAGACAGGGATACAGCCTGGCCGCGGCGGTGGATCAAGAGCAGCTGAAGACGCTGCACGCGGAGCAGATCGCCTTTTTTCAATCCATAGCCTTCTTGCAGCGCCCTGATGGACGACAGGATAGGCTGTTCCTACGTGATAGCCTCAACACCGATGATACCTGTTTAAGTACCTTGTCGGACGGACAAGGGTTGACCGTGGAAATTGTTACCACTACCTTAGCCATGGAGGGGCCGAGTCTGAGTCTGCGCGGCAGTGACGGCTCGGTGCACGGCTGCAACGATAAGCTTTGGTTTAGCCCAAGGACTGCAGACTTGTGTCCTTGGAAAGACGATTCCAAGCTGTTGCCCCGCGTTTATGCCCGTTCCCGGCTGCTGATGGAAGAACAGGCTTCGGAAAACGCCGGCTTAGTGCGGCATGCACAGCGCATGCTGCGGCGCCCAGCGGTATCGGCATAAACCGAAAGACGCCCGTACCGAATATTCTTGTTGTTCCAAGGGCGGTATACCGTGACAGGCGCGACCTATAACAGAGTCATAATGTAACCATGATAAGGAGTAAAACCATGTCTTCTTCTTCTTTTAGCCGCAGAAAATTTTTAGTGTCCGGTATGACAGGAGCCGCTGTTTCAAGTGTGGCGTTTAGCGCCCAAGGGCAGCCCAAGCCGGCAAAATCATACCAAGAGGGCTTAAGCCCGTGGCCCTTGGTAATGAATACCAGTACGATCCGCCCTGCCGCGTTTGAAGAAAAATTGCGCGTGACTGCCGATGCAGGCTGGGACGGGATCGAGCCGTGGATTGATGAACTGGAAAAGTATGAAGAAGAGGGGGGAGACCTGAAAGAACTGAACAAGCGCATTAAAGACATGGGGCTCTATGTGCCGAACATCATCGGATTGTGGAACGCCATGCCCGCCACGGCGGAAGCCTTTGAGCACTCTTTACCAGAGACGCGGGAGCGGATGCGCCGTGCCGCCGATGTTGGCTCCATCCATGTTGCCGCCATACCCGGCCCGGATCGGGAAGACTTCGATTTGAAACGGGGCGCTGAAATGTACAGCGAATTAATGCGCATCGGCCGTGAGGATTATGGGATCACCGTCGCCTTTGAGTTTGTAGGATTTTTTAAAGGGGTTCACCGTCTCGGACAAGCCTGCGCCGTCGCCTTGGACACCAACGATGAAAAGGCTTGTCTCATCATGGATACCTTCCACCTCTTCCGAGGCGGCAGCGGGTTCAATGGACTGGGCTTGATTCAAGGGGATCTCATCGCCAATTTCCACGTTAACGATGTACCCGCCGATGTGCCCCGTGAAGAGCAGGGCGATGAACACCGCATCTATCCAGGCGATGGTATTCTGCCTACCTCCCAAATTTTACAGGCCCTCCAAAAGATCGGTTATGACAAGGCGCTGTCCCTGGAAATTTTCAAACGGGAATATTGGGAACTGCCGCCTGAACAGGTAGCCGCGGACGGTCTTCGCAAACTTCGTACCTGCATCGCCAATGCCGCGCTTTAAGCAGCATACACTGGGCAGCATCGTGTAATTTTTAAATGATAGTACCGGGATCATGGTTTCAACAATACCTGCAAGAGTAGTGCTAGGCGCGCAAGATATCAGCCACCGTTTCGGGGCGCAGCCTATTTTATCGGCTGTGTCCTTAACCCTTCATGAATCGGATCGCATCGGACTCATCGGCCATAACGGCTGCGGAAAATCTACGCTGCTGCGCATACTCGCAGGCACGTTGAACCCCGACGAAGGGACTGTCACCTATACCCAAGGTATACGGACAACGCTGCTCGAACAGCAAGCTGCCTTGGACCGCTCGAAGACGGTTCGGCAAAGTCTGCAAGATGCCACGGCTGATTTGCGCGGCTTATTTGAGCAATGGCGACGGATCCATGACCGGCTCACCGAAAACCAAAGCGCCGGCATCTCCGACGCTGCCCTTGAACAAGAATGTATGGAACTGGAACATCAGCTGGACGCCTCGCGCGCGTGGGATTTGGACACCGAAATAAAAAAAATAAGTTCGGAACTGCGATTGCCCGATCCCGATCAACGGCTTGATTCTTTGTCGGGAGGCGAGCTGCGGCGTGTTGATTTGGCTGCTAAACTCCTGACCCGGCCCGATGTCTTGCTGTTGGACGAGCCCACCAACCACATTGATACCGAAAGTGTGGCATGGATAGAGCGATTTTTGGAAAATTACGACGGCGCCGGCATACTCGTTACCCATGACCGTTATTTTTTAGATCGGGTTGTCAATCGCATCGTCGAAATTAATCACGGCTCCCTCTTAAGCTTTCCCGGAAATTACGAACGCTTTTTGGAATATAAGGCGTCGTTGGAAGATGTGCAACAAAAAACCGAGGCGAACCGACAAGCCCTGATCAAGCGCGAACTGGAATGGTATCGGCGCAGCCCCAAAGCGCGCGGCACCAAAGCACGGGCACGTATTGACCGGCTGCAGGATGCGCAAGCCCAAGGGCCGCCGCCGGCAAGCAAAAAATTTTCCTTTGCTATTCCGGAACCCGAAAGACTGGGCAAAGATATTCTCGAAGCAAAATTGATTTCCCATAGCTACGGGGATCAGCGCTTATTTCACCAATTCTCTTTGTACATGCAAAAGGGGATGCGCATGGGGATCATGGGGCCCAATGGCTGCGGAAAATCTACCCTGCTCCGCGTTTTGATGGCCCGGGAAACGCCCGATTCCGGCGACGTGATTATTGGCGCTACTACCCGTTTCTTATACGTAGATCAGGTGCTCGCCGATATGGATCCGCAAAGCACTGTCCTTGAGTTTGTATCGGACGGACAACGGCATGTGGAGGTGGGGCGGCAACGCATTCATGTGCCTTCCTACCTTGAGTCCTTTCTTTTCGATAAGAGCTGTGCCGATATGCCGTTGGGACGCTTATCAGGCGGTGAAAAGCGACGCGTTAATCTCGCCAAAAAAATGTTGCGCGGCGGAAATTTTATCGTCTTTGATGAACCCACCAATGATTTGGATCTCTATACGCTGCGCGTGCTGGAGGAAACCATTGAAAGCTTCGAAGGCTGCGCACTTCTTGTGAGTCACGACCGCTATTTGCTCAATCGTTTGTGTACCCACATGCTCATTTTCGAAGAAGACGGAAAAATTACTCAGATCACGGGCAACTACAACGATTACTTGCAATACTGCCGCCGCAGAGCCGAAGACGAGAAGAGTAAACGGATCAAGGAATCACAGACGAAAGCTGCCTTGCCAAGCACACCAAAGCCGCGCGCAGGACTCACCTACAAAGAAAAGAAAGAGTACGCGGCCATGGAAGAAACGATTCTTGCCGCGGAGCAAGAAGTAGCAAGGCTGCACCGTCTCGTAAATGACGCAGGCTTCTACTGCGAGGATTATTCAAAAACACAGGAAGTGCTCCAACAGCTCAAGAATGCAGAGGTGGAAGTATCACGCCTCTACACACGCTGGGAAGCCTTGGAAGCAAAGCAATAAGCAGATGCTGCCGAAACCTAGCCAAAGGGTATAGCGCCGCAAGTTTCAAACAATGCAGTACCTCGCAGAACCACTTTTCCTATGGCTGTCTACATCTAGATTATTGTGAGGAGAAAAGACCGATGATACCGCCGACACTGGGCAGGATGGGTTGGGTCGCGCCCAAATCCATACTCACCGTATTGTCTTGACCTGGCGCGGGCGGTACATAAGGAATCCAATCGACATGGCCGTCCATGAATAATACGTTGCAGCCGCCGGGCACATGATTAAAAAATACAATGGCCCCGTAATTGCCGAAAAGATCCATCATGGTAAAAAGATTGCTTTGCGCCATGGCGGAGGTCTGAGGATTGTTCACATCGGTAATCATGAAGCGTTCGTTGCCTTCTTTCAAGCGATAGATTACATCGCCGCCGCCATTGCCCTGACCGCTGTTAGTGGGCAATTTCCAGTCTTTGTCAGCCGTTTTTAATAAACGGATGCCAAAGGGTCCGCTGCCATGGACAAACTCATCCATCGCTCCCGCTAATAGGGCGTTGACACCGGCGCCAAACTGTTGGGAAACGAGCCCTTGTGTAGGTGCCTGGAAATCAAACATATCGGCGGCAGCGCTCAAACTTGTGAAAGTGCCGATGTCTACAGGAGGCAATTCCGGATGTTTCATCCGATCTAGCATCCACCCAATATAGGCATAACTCCAGCCCACTTTATATTCTTTGCCCGCTTTCCAAAAGTCCCAATCGCCATTGGCATCCTTCAAGTCACTGATAGAATTTTCCGCATCGGAAGGGCAAATTAAAATGGACGGGTCACTGTTGTAATTGGGATACCAACAATGGATCATCGGACCTGCCGCCAAAGCAAGGGCATCGCCAATAGGAAGATCGGGCCAGCCTTGTCGATTACGATTGGTCACTTGTAAAGGAGGGTAATAGTCCTTTTGTTCAGAGGCATAGAGCTTGAAAATCGTGCCCCATTGCTTGAGATTGTTTTGACAGGACTTGCGGCGTGCCGCTTCACGGGCGCGCGCTAAAGCAGGTAAGAGGATAGCCGCTAAAATACCGATGATGGCGATAACCACCAACAATTCAATGAGCGTAAAACCACTTCGTTTCATCTTGAGATCCTTTCTAATCGGTTGCAGGCAATTCTGTATGTGCTGCCCGACGCGAAACAACGACCTTGATGATCCGGTAGTGATGTTAAAGAATACTGCAACAAAGCCCGGATAATCCTAGTGCGGTGATAGAGCCGACGGTGTATACACACCGTGACTTTCACGTATGACCTCTTCGCTATGTCGAGAGCATTACGCGGAACACCTTGGCTTTACAGTTACTTCGACTCCTTTCTGTCGTCTATGTGTAACACTACTGCTACTAAAAATAATCATAACAGAGTGCAGATGAAATTGCAATTGTTTTTTGATCTTGCGCCCCTAATCGGCGAATAAAACCCTATCCATTCAACTTATGGGTTGCGTGCGCTACGCTCGGGCAATAGCCGAACCTTGCGCCCTTCAACCTTGAGCCTGCCTTCCGCAAAAAGCCGGATGGCTTGCGGATACAAGCGACGCTCCGCTTCCTGCACCCGATCTGCCAGCGTGTCAATTGTGTCCTCGGGCAATACGGGCACTGCCTCCTGCAGGATGATGGGGCCATGATCATACTTTTCATCTACAAAATGGACGGTGGCACCGGTCAGTTTAGCGCCATAGGCAAGCACCGCCTCGTGCACATAAGATCCGTACATTTTGTGTCCGCAAAAGGCGGGAATCAAGGCGGGGTGCACATTCATAATCCGATTCTTATAATCTTCGGGCACGTGCAGCAAGAGCATGTATCCCGCCAAAACAACCAGTTCCGCTTTGTAATCCCGTATAGCTTGCCAAACAGCCTCATTAAAGGCGGACTGAGAGGCGTAGTTTTTTTTGCTGATGGCGTGTTCGGGGATGTTGTGGTTGCGCGCCCGTTCCAGACCATAAGCATCTTTTTTGGAGCCGATGACACAAACGATATCAATATCCAGTTCACCCCGTTCTTGGAGGTCAATCAGATTCTGAAGTGTCGTGCCGCTGCCCGACAACAATACGGCTACCTTGGTCGGCATACTGCCTTCCTCCCATGGTTAGGAATTGAAATCTATGAAGGATCAGGGCGCTGTCCCTGACGGGTTGTCATATAGTAAGGATAAGCATTGTTGCAATGCAAAAGCGGGGCTACGCAAGAAGCTTAGCAAGGAACGAGCAACATTATAACGCACTGCCGAAGCAAGGGCAAGCCTTAAAGCTGTGGCGCAAGAGCATAGGAAAGGAGGCGAAGGGTTATGGCGGCGCCACAGCGAAGTAAGCGCGGATAAGGAAAGGCTGAGACTTTCATCTCATCAATTTGCTACACTCTAAACGAATAGTACAATAAACCGGAAAGGAATAGTATGAGTACACAAAGGATTCAACGGCTTCTCTTGGTACTGGTTTTTATCGCGGCGGCGCCGCTGTCTGCACAACTCAGGACGGAGCTGCAGTTCCCGGATGTGAAGGGCTATAAAACCGTGACGGCTGATTTGCATATGCACACCGTTTTTTCAGATGCCCAGGTCTGGCCGGTCGTGCGGGTTCGGGAGGCATGGCGCAACGGACTCGATGCTTTGGCAATAACGGATCACCTGGAATATCTCCCCTTTAAATTGGATGTTATCCCGGGCTTTAATCGCCCTTATGAAATCGCTAAACCTGAGGCGGAAAAAATGGGCTTGTTGTTGATTCGCGGCGCTGAGATTACGCGCAGTGAACCTCATGGCCACTTTAATGCGATTTTTTTAGATGATTGCGATCCTTTGGCAACGCCCGATCAAAAAGATGCCGTGAAAGCAGCCTTCGATCAAGGCGCTTTTATATGGTGGAATCATCCCGAATGGAAACGGGATGACGGCAAGGCATGGTGCGAGATTCAGCAAGATTATTTCGACTTGGGATGGATGCACGGGCTCGAAGTATTTAATGGTCACAGTTATTACGAGAATGCCCATCAGTGGGCGCTAGACAATAATCTTACGATCATGGGCAACACCGACGTACACGCGCCGATTGATGAAACTTACAATTATGCTGCAGGCGAACACCGAACGATGACCCTGATCTTTGCTGAAGACGTGACAGCGGAAGCCCTGAAAGAGGCCTTGTTTGATCGGCGCACCGTCGCCTTTGGCGGCGGCACGCTCGTGGGTCGGGAGCTGTGGTTGCGTCCCTTGGTTGAAGGGATCATCCATTTCAGCGGCACTGAATGTACCTTGCCCGGCAAAAACACGCGCGTCTTGAAGGTCTACAATCAATCTGATATCGCATTAGAATTGGAATATGAAAGCAGCACGCCCGGCGTAGTCTTTCCGAAAACTTTGAGTCTTGCTCCGGGCAAGTCGCTTCCCTTATCCCTTCGCAGTGATGGTACAATTGAAGAAGGAACCAAAACGATAGAAGTGGTCTACAACGTTAAAAATGCTTTGGTTGCGCCCCAAACGCCCCTAGCTTTTAAACAGAGCTTTAAGATTAGGTTCATGCGCTGATAGCAAAAGGCTTTCTGCTTAGCTTTATTTCCCAAAAGACGAAGAGGATCTAAAATGCCCTACAGAGTGATAGTTATGTCTTTATTTGCCGCACTGCTTGTATTGTGCGGCTGTGCCACCTTAGAAGAATACACCGGACTAAGCCTCGGCGGCAGTTCCGGCGGTGGCGGCGGTGTCATTTCTAATTTGAATTTTGTGAGCACCGAAAAAGAGATTAAACTCGGACAAGAATTCTCCCAAGAAATTGAAAAAGAGGCGGTCCTCTTGAATAATCCCGCCATGTCACAGTATGTAAGCGAGGTGGGGCAGCGATTATCCGCCGTGGCGCCTCGCCAAGATGTTCCCTACAGTTTTAAGGTGATTGAAGCGCCGGAAACCATTAACGCCTTCGCCTTGCCCGGCGGGTACATGTATGTGTACACGGGCTTGATGAAGCTTTGTTCCAACGAAGCGGAGTTGGCAGCGGTCATGGCCCACGAAATCGGTCATGTGAGCGCGCGCCATCATGGTGAAATGATTACGCGTCAGACAGGCATGGAGGTGGTGTCGCAAATCGCCTTAGGCGAAAATCCGGGCGCCGCCGCTGCCCTGGCTAAGCAGCTCTTTACTACCGGTGTCAGCGCCCGATTCAGCCGGCAGCAGGAGCATGAAGCAGACAGTTTGGCAATGGACATCTTATATCGCGCCGGCTATCCCCCGGAAGCCATGATTTCCTTCATGAACAAGTTGATGGATTTGGATCAGAAACAGGGCGGAAACCGATCACTGGCACTTTTCGCCACCCACCCTTCTCCCGAAAACCGCATTGCGCTCTTGCAGACGCTGCTCCAAAATTACCCGGACGCGGAACGTCAAAATCGGCCTTATTATGAAGATCGTTATTTTGAGTCGGTACTGGCGGTTTTATAATACTTTTAAATAATGACTTGTTCCGCGCCGTCTGCAACTTGTGATGACGGGAGCCTTTGTTGCCGACCCAAAAATTGCACAAAATAAAATTGATTTTCGGCGCTCAACATTCATATATTGGTGTATTCGCACTATAATTCAAAAAAGTTTTAAGCGTTGAATCATTTTAAAAAAGGAGGTGAATTTTCCGAGAACACTCATATTGTGGCTTATTTATTCAGAAGGTAATGTTGAACTGGTTTTATGTTAAGAACGTAAACAAGGAAAAGTATTATGAAGCGAAAAGGCTTTACACTCATTGAATTGTTGGTGGTCATTGCCATCATCGGTATTCTTGCCGCCATCTTGTTGCCGGCTCTTGCCCGCGCCCGTGAAGCGGCACGACGCAAATCCTGCCAAAACAACCTCAAACAATGGGGTACGATTTTTAAGCTCTATGCCGATGAACAAAAAGACTATTGGCCTCCCATTCAGGCGACCAATTCAAACGCACCCAACTGGCCCGACATCGGTACCGATGCCTTAGAATTTGCCGTGGCGCCCATGGTCACGTCTTGGTATCCCAACTACAACAGTGATCCGTCCATTTTAATTTGCCCCTCTGACCCTGAAAATACCATTGATGATTTTAAAGATAGCAATGGAGATTGGAATTTCTGGCAGAAGGGACATGCCGATGATGCTGACGCCAGTTATGTCTATCTGGGATGGATTCTCGATTTGCTGCAGCATCCGCAGGTTCCGCCCGTGAGCATTAGCCAATTCCTCGCACTCAGCGCTGCAGCGGGGATGTTCGACTTTGATCTTCCTTCCGGTGATCCACTCGTTGCCCATCAATTTGGCGCTTTTGTGGATGCTCTTTTAGGCAAGGCTTTGGAGATAGTAACCAATCCTGGCGCCGGACCTTTCGGTATTGAATTGATGAAACTTTGCGCTACCGACTTCAAAGTGACTGAGGGTATCGGTAACGGCCGGGGCGACAAAATATACCGACTCAAAGAAGGTAACGAACGCTTTATGATTACAGACGTGAATAATCCGCAAACTTCCGCCATGGCGCAAAGCACCCTTTTCGCTATGATGGATACTTTCGGTAACTACGGCAAAGCCATCGCCTATTTCAATCACGTGCCGGGCGGCTGCAACGTGTTGTTTATGGACGGCCATGTGGACTGGGTGCCTTATGTAGCGCCCGCTCCGGGACAAGACAATACACCCAGCATGGATCTTGGCGCGACCCAACCCATTCTGCCGAGCCTCGCGAATATTATCGGTCTGTTTTAATTCTTCTGAAAAGAAGCAAGGTATACAGACCGCCTAGACTATAAACGGCTGCCCCCGCAAGAATCACTTGTAGGGGCAGATTTTTTTATCTTCTTTTCGATTCTATAAAAGATCTTTTTCCTTCCTCTTAAAGCGGTAGAAAACAGAACTCCCGCCGAAGTCTTTTTCAAGAAAGGGTTGCAATTCGAGGTTAAACCTGCCGATTAGAAAATAATAAAGTTGATTCTCTGTGTGTGATATGCATATATTAAAGTAGCCGCATTCTAATGCGGGAATGGTTAAATAAAAAATTATTATTAGAAGGAGGTGAATTTTTAGAGAAGGTTTCACAGTTTGGCTTATTGAGTCCGAAGGTAGTGTTGAACTACTTTCACGTAAGAACCAAAATAAGGAAAAAGAGTTATGAAAAGAAAAGGCTTTACACTTATTGAATTGTTGGTCGTTATTGCCATCATCGGTATTCTTGCTGCCATCTTACTTCCTGCTCTTGCCCGTGCCCGTGAAGCGGCGCGCCGCAAATCCTGCCAAAACAATCTCAAACAATGGGGCACGATTTTTAAACTCTATGCCGATGAACAAAAAGACTTTTGGCCGCCTGTTCAAATCACCAATTCTAATGCACAAAACTGGCCCGATAACGGTACCAATGTATTAGAATTTGGAGTGTCCCCCCTGGTCACAGCTTGGTATCCAAACTACAACGCGGATCCTTCTATTTTAGTCTGCCCCTCTGATCCACAAGATAGCGTTGATGATTTAAAAGATAGCGATGGGGATTGGAATTTCTGGAAAGAAGGGCGCGCCAAAGACGCAGATCTTAGTTATGTCTATGTAGGATGGATTTTGGACTTGCTGCAGCATCCGCAGATTCCGCCCGTGACCCTCGATCAATTCCCGGCACTCAACGCCTCCGCAGGGATGTTCGGTTTTTCAATTCCAGACGGTGATCCTTTGGTTTCTCATCAATTTGGCGCTTTTTTGGATGCCCTTTTAGGCAAAGCGTTGAATCTAGTGACCAGTCCAAGTGGACCTATGGGTATTGAATTGATGAAACTTGCCACCAGTGATTTTAAGGTCCCTGATGGGATCGGAAACGGACGAGGCGACAGACTGTATCGGATGAAAGAAGGCAACGAACGCTTTATGATCACAGACGTGAATAATCCGCAGACGGCTGCCATGGCACAAAGCACCCTTTGCGCCATGATGGATGCTTTCGGCAACTACAACAAGGCCATTGCCTTTTTTAATCACGTGCCCGGCGGCTGTAATGTCTTGTTCATGGACGGCCACGTCGATTGGATCCCTTATGTACCGCCTGCCCCGGGTCAGGTCAATTCGCCTAGTATGGATCTTGGCGCGACCCAACCCATTCTGCCGAGTATTGCGAATATTATGGGTCTGTTCTAAACCTTCTGAAAAAAAAGAAAAAAAACATAGATAACGTAGAATTTAAGCTTTTGCCCCCGCAACAAACGCTTGCGGGGGCACATTCTTTTATATCCATTTCTCCCGCACAAATAATCGTGCTCTAAGGACCGAATATTATCGAAAATAGGCGCCGTTGAAGGCGTCGAAAATCAAGATATAAGCGTACCATTCAACGCCAACAGTCGTGGCAATTAAGGGCGAAAAGGTGCGGTTTACCCCGAAATTAGTACCACTGTCTTAAGTGGAATCTATATCCTTTAAATGGTCAAAAAGAAAGGATGCAGATGGGCAAGAAACGCAGACAATTCACGGATAAGTTCAAGGCCAAGCTAGCACTTGAGGCGGTCAAAGGGGTCAAGACTTTGACCGAACTGGCTT
>Ga0265293_10000308_pt1 | contig 120133 bp, 115 predicted proteins | sample Munlanlewell138R_FD_192505 | JGI IMG/M metagenome (GOLD analysis project Ga0265293, IMG submission 192505) | Leachate microbial communities from a municipal landfill in Southern Ontario, Canada - Leachate well 138R | ecosystem: Engineered > Solid waste > Landfill > Unclassified | place...
CCACTTTGACCGGGCCGGAACACCGTCCAGTTCGGTCACCACGGGGCAGCGCCGGGCAGCTGCAATCGAAGCAACGGACTTAGCTTAAACCCCAGTGAAATCTGTCTTGACACATGGGTCCACTTTAAGACACACGACCCGACTTGTAGAGATAAGGATATTCCGAGGCTGGCAACACCGAACTTTCGATCAGATCATGCATGGCGATGGCAGCCTGCCCGTCATGATCGGCAATGTAATCGATGATGTTATCGAGGTCATCAAGTGCGGCTGCACTCCAGATGATAGGTAGCATGACAGTCCGGTTCTTGGTATTGTTATACCGACTGTTTAAACGTCACGACTACGCGACCTGGCAGCTGTTTTTTCTTGATCCGCCACCTTGGCCGCAAGTTTTTGACGAATGCGCGCCATGGCCTCGTCATGAGGCACGCTGGGACGAGGGTCATCACGGCTGGCTTGCACTTTCGCACGAAACCAGCGGTCATGGCTGGCCGCTTGTTCTTCAGTTTCGAATTCCGAAACAATAGGTGAAAGTGTTGTGCTCATAGAAAAATCCCTTGTGGATAGGCTTAGTGTAAAGCAAGTGGCCCCCGCCAGGAAGCCGCGTCTCCGCCATCGACAGCACCTCGGAGACTGCCACAACGAAGTGAGCCCGCAACCGCATATCCAACGGCGCCAGCACCTGCTTCAGATGTTTGGTAAGCGCAATATCCGCTATGTCGAGGTCGACGCTGTGCTCGGCAAGCTGCATGCCGGGCTTGAGGCGACCGAAGCGCGCAGCGGTCGCTCATGAGCCATGTGAACCGCCTGGGCCATGACATCGAAGTTCGGCAAAATCCATAGTGCTATATTGCACGCTGTCCTGCAAAGTTTTGGTTGTGAAGTGTCCCAGCAAGCATCCGGCTCGTGGTCCGAGCTGTTGTCGGGCCGCAATGGCTTGCGTTCCCTGGCCCTGGCCGGTGGGGTCGCGCTGCATGCGGTCAATGTGTATATCGTGGCCACTGTGCTGCCGTCGGTGGTGGCCGATATCGGCGGTCTGGAGTACTACGCCTGGAACATGACGCTGTTCGTCGTGGCGTCCATCGTCGGCTCGGCAGTGACGCCAAAGGCCATCAACGATGCCGGCCTGCGGCGTTCCTTTCTGGTGGCCATTGCGCTGTTCTCGGTGGCCACCGCGGTCTGTGCCACGGCCCCGTTCATGGGCTGGATGATCCTGGGGCGTACCTTGCAGGGCTTTGGCGGCGGGATGCTGCTGGGCCTGAGCTATTCGAGCACCCGGATTCTCTTTCCGGAACGCCTGTGGCCCAGGGCCATGGCCCTGCTCTCCAGCATGTGGGGGGTGGCCACGTTCATCGGGCCGGCCGTAGGGGGGATCTTCGCCGAAGCCGGGGCCTGGCGCTGGGCGTTCTGGTCGGTCATACTGGTCAGCGCCGGCCTGGCCGTGCTGGTCATCACGCAGGTCGGGGCGCGCGATACCGAACGCAGCAGCGTGCCCGTGCGCGTACCGACGGGCCAGTTGGCATGGATGGTCGTGGCGGTTCTGCTGGTGTCCGTGGCCAGCCTGTCCGATCAGCTGATCTGGAGCATTCTGGGGGTGCTCGCCGGTGCCCTCATCACCGTGCACATTGCCCGCATCGACTACAGGTCGGCCACACCCCTGATGCCCAAGGGCGCCTATCGCCTCGGGGGGCACCTGGGCAGCCTGTATGCCTGCATGGCCTTGCTGAGCCTGGTCATGACCGCCGAGATCTTCATTCCGTATTTCCTGCAGATCATCCAGGGGTTTTCGCCCCTGGCGGCAGGCTATTTCATGGTTCTGATGTCGGCGGGCTGGTCCACGGGCTCCATCATCAGTTCGAGTCGTGCATTGCCGGCGACCAATCGCTTCATGCAGGTGGGTCCGGTGCTGACGACCGTGTCGCTGCTCGGGCTGGCGTTCGTTCTGCCACTGTATCAGCCCTCGGACCTGTTGCCACTGGCCACGGGGGCTGGCGTGCTGCTGTTCGGGGTCGGCCTGGGGATCGGGGTGATCTGGCCCCACTTGCTGACGCAACTGTTTCATGATTCGCCCAAGGGCCAGGAAAACATCGCGTCAGCGGCCATCATCACGGTCCAGCTGTACGCACTGGCCCTGGGGGCGGCCATCGGCGGCATGGTGACCAATGCCGCCGGGTTGACCGAGCCGGGTGGGCTTGCCGGGACCCAGCACGCGGCGCTTGCATTGATGCTGGTGCTGGCCGTGGGGCCCGCGGTGGCTGCCGTTCTGGTGCGCCCCGTGATCAGGATCAGGCGGGCTCGTGCCGCATCGCCGGCGACGGCGATGCCCTCCTGATCACGGGGTCGCTGGTCAGCCAGCCGACAGGCCAGGGTGCAAAGAAAAAGAGTATTCTGAACCCTGTACCTGTACCTCAATGGAGATCATTACATGCAGCGATTCAACAATCTGATCGGGGGGGTGTCCACGCCGCCCGTGTCGGGTCAGTGGATGCCCAGCCTGGATCCATACAAGAACGAAAACTGGTGCGAAATCCCGGATAGCGGGCCAGCCGATGTGGACAAGGCGGTGGCCGCGGCACGGCAGGCCTTTGAATCACCCGCCTGGGCGGGGCTGTCGGCTACCGCACGCGGGGCCCTGCTGCGCCGCATGGGTGATCTGATCACCGAAAACGCGCAGCGCCTGGCCGAACTCGAAGTGCGTGACAACGGCAAATTGCTCAACGAGATGCTGCTGCAGCTGCGCACGATTCCGCAATGGTTCTACTATTATGCCGGCCTGGCCGACAAGGTCGAAGGGGCCGTGCTGCCGATCGACAAGGCAGATCAGTTCGTCTACACATCCTGGGAGCCCCTGGGGGTGGTGGCGGCCATCACGGCCTGGAACTCGCCCCTGCTGCTGCTCACCTGGAAGATCGCGCCCGGCCTCGCGGCCGGCAATACCTTTGTGGTCAAGCCTTCCGAATTCACCAGCACGTCCACCCTGGCCTTTGCCGAACTCTTCGAACAGGCCGGCTTTCCCCCGGGTGTGGTCAACGTGGTCTGCGGCACGGGCCAGCGCACAGGGGCGCCCCTGGTCGCGCATCCCGATGTGGCCAAGGTGGCCTTCACCGGGTCGGACGGCGCGGGCAAGGCCATCAACCAGGCGGCCGCTGGCATGCTCAAGAAAGTCACCCTCGAACTCGGGGGCAAATCGCCCAATATCGTATTCGCGGATGCCGATCTGGATGCGGCCCTGGCGGGTGTTGCCTCGGGCATTTTTGCAGCGGCCGGGCAGACCTGCATTGCGGGTTCGCGCCTGTTGCTGCAACGTTCCGTGCATGATCAGTTCCTCGAGAAACTGCGCAACATGATGCAGGGTGTGCGCATCGGCGATCCGTTCGATCCCGAGACCCAGATCGGCCCGATTGCCAATCGGCCGCAATACGACAAGGTCCTCACATGCATCAATGAGGCGCGTGAAGAAGGGGCCGAGGTGTTCTGGGGCGGGAAGGCACTCGAGCATCCCAGTGGCGGGCTGTTTGTGGAACCCACCATCTTCACGGCGGTCGACAACGCGTCGGTGCTGGCGCAGCGGGAAGTCTTCGGGCCGGTGCTGGCCGTGATTCCGTTCGAAGACGAGGCCGAGGCCGTGCAGATCGCCAACGGTTCTCGCTACGGGCTGGCGGCCGGGGTCTGGACCCAGGACATGCCGCGCGCGTTTCGCATGTCCAAGGCCCTGCAGGCGGGTACGGTATGGATCAATACGTACCGTGCGGTCAATTTCATGGCACCGTTTGGCGGCTACAAGGACAGCGGTCTGGGCCGTGAAAACGGGCAGGAAATGATCAAGGCCTATCTGCAGCCCAAGACGGTCTGGATCAACAACTCCACGCAGCCGCCCGGCAACCCGTTCGTGATGCGCCTCAACTAGGGGCCGGATCCACTCAACCGGGCTTCGCACGGAAGTCGGTGCGCCTGAAGCGCCCCGACGTCCTGCGGCCACACCACGGCCCCGGTGTCGGCAGCCAGGCGGGCAGCCGGGTGGCCGCGGCCAGTGGCGGTGCAGGCCCAGGAACCAGTGCCGCAAGTATCCGCACGGCAGCACGTGGTGTGGTGGTGTCGCGTACGTCGCCTGGTGCCCCCTTATTGAGCGCAGCCGTCACGAACGGCGGCTCAATCGGGCACGAACACCCTGCCCAGTACCAGCGCCTGCACGGTCTTGACGAGCAGCAGGGCAATGACCGCGCTGGCTATCGCCAGCAGGCCACTGCCCAGCAGCCGGTAAAACGCCAGGCCGCTTTGCGCGCCCATTTCGAGTGTGGCAATGGTGATGGCGGCCAACGGGAACGAGTAGCCCCAGGCCGACAGGAAGAAGGGGATGCGCAGGAAGCGCCGGATCTGAATGGCCAGCAGCAGCGTGAGAAACAGCGCCGTGAAATACAGGATGCGCGCGAAGGCATCCACACCGCTGCCGCCCAGGGCGATGTAGGCCAGGTAGCCCACGGCCGGCGGCGCGATGAGGATGAACAGCGTGGGCTGCAGCTTGCCCGGCAGTGACTCGTGAAAGAACAGGCGGTAGAAGAGTACGGTCATCAGGATCAGCCAGAAAACGATCCCCACGCTGAAGAAGAACCAGCTGATGTCTGCAGGTGCATACTGTACGCCGGCGATGGGCACGATGATGTTGCCCACGGTGGGGATGAACCAGGCCGCGGTCAGGTGCTGGATCTGGAACGGAGGCCGGAACAGCCAGACGCTGATGGTCATGAGCGTGAACAGCAGGTGCGCAACGGCCCCCGCGACCCACATCCAGTAGGCCAGGCGCGGTGCGGAAGGGGTCCAGACGATGGCCAGCAGGAGCAGGCCGATCGAAATGGCCGCAAAGAAGTTGAGCTTGACGGGATGGCTGCGCTCTTCTTCCACGGCTGCAGGAAAGCGGGCCCATTTGACGAGATAAAGGCCCAGCAGCGTGAACCAGACGACTGTGGCGAACCCGCGTATGGCTTCGGACACCAGGGCGGGCGCGCCCAGGACATGCTGTGCCTTCATCCAGGCAATGGACAGGCCTGCCAGGCCCAGGACAGAAGCAAACAGCGCGATCGGAAAGTGCTGCAGCCAGCCCGCCGCCTGCACCCTGGATGGCTGACCCGCAGGGGTCGTGTGGAGCGTGTTCATGTGAGCCTACTTTGGTAGCCGTCACGGCTGGCGGGCCTGGCGACTATCGCCGTCCGCTGCCGGTTGGGTAACAACGATTCATTCAATTATACACGTTAATGATTGAATATAAACAGGGTTTGGGTTACTGTATGGCCATGAACCCTGCTGATCCGTCCATCGCCAAGGGGCCGTCCGGCGGCCCCAAGCAGGCCGTTCTTGCCCATCTGGCCGGCATGGCCCACGCCGTGGCGCATCCACACCGGCTCGAATTGCTCGAACGCCTTGCACAAGCCCCGCGCAGCGTGGAAGAACTGGCCGGGCTTTGCGAACTGTCATTTGCCAATACGTCGCGGCATCTGCAGATCCTGCGGCGTGCACGGCTGGTGGTGGCCGAACGCCAGGGCAAGCATGTCCTGTACAGCCTCGACAACGCGCGGCAGGTCGTTGCGCTGCTGCAGGCACTGGGTACCCTGGCCGAGCGCAATCGTGCCGAGGTGCGCCAGATCATGCACGACTATTACACCGATCGGGGCCAGTTGGCCCCGGTCACGCAGCAGGAACTGCTCGCTCGACTGCGCTCGGGCAGCGTCACCCTGCTCGATGTCCGGCCGGCACACGAATACGCCAGCGGTCACCTGCCAGGCGCCGTCAATATCCCCTTGCGGGCCTTGGGTGACGAATTGTCCGGGCTACCTCGAGACCAGCAGATCGTGGCCTATTGCCGGGGCCCGTATTGCGTGCTGGCGGTCGAGGCCGTGGCCTTGCTCAGGGCCCGGGGGTTCAAGGCCCAGCGCCTCGCGATCGGCTATCCCGAGTGGCAGCTTGCGGGGTTGGCTGTCGATACCGGTGTGGCAACCGGGCGGGGCCGGCCCACTGCGCCCGATGGCAGTCAGGCCACGCCCAGCAGGTCGTAGATCCGGCTCACGTAAGCGGTGAATTCAGCTGTGGCTTTCACGTGCAGCGTGCGCGGTGCCGGCAGTGCGATCGGAAAGAAATCCGCCATGCGCGCAGGCCCGGCCGTCAATACCGCACAGTGGGTACCCAGGAATACCGCCTCCTGGATGCTGTGGGTGACGACCACGAATGTCTTGTGGCTTTGTTCCCAGATGCGCAGCATCTCGAGATTCATTTTTTCGCGAGTCAGGGCGTCCAGGGCGCCGAAGGGCTCGTCCATCAGCACCAGACTGGGGTCATGCAGCAGGGCCCGGGCAATGGCTGCGCGCTGTTGCATGCCGCCCGAGAGCTCATAAGGCATCTTCTTGCCCTGGCCACCCAGCCCCACCATGTCCAGGAGTTCAAGAGCCCGCACGCGGGCCGCGCTGCGGGGCAGCCCGAGAATGTCGGCCGGCAGCATGACGTTTTCCAGGATGTTGCGCCATTTCAGCAGCAATGGCTGCTGAAAGACCATGCCGACATCCTTGCCGGGATTGAAGTTGCGTTGCGCATCCGCATGGATCTCGAGCGTACCGCCATCGTGCTCGTACAGGCCGGACAGTATTTTCAGCAGGGTGGATTTGCCGCAGCCCGAGGGGCCGACCAGCGAGACCATGTCGCCCGCATGGATATCCAGCGTGACATTCGATAGGGCGACGGATTCCTGACCTTTGTTGCGATAGCTTTTGCGCAGCCCGTCGATGCGGATGAACGGCCGATCGCTGTTTTTTCGACCAGCTGGCCCGGACGTAGGCTTTGGGTAATCGCTCATGACAGCCACCGTTCGAGATTGCGGGCGACGAAGTCGTCATCGGCCAGATCCGGATGCTCGGCATATACCCGATCGATCTCGTCGGCCTGCCCCGGGCCCAGGGTCTCATCCGGATCCAGGCACCAGATGCCTTCAAGCAGGCCTTGGCGGCGCAAGACTTCATGGCAGCCTGCAATGCAGCCACGGAAATTGTTGCGCACATCGAAAAACGCGCCATTGCAGTCGGTCACACGCGAGTCGAGCGCCAGCAGATCCGGTGACAGGGCGCCCCCGGCCGCGATCTCGCCCTTGATGTGCTGCAGCATCCCGACGGCTTTCGAGGTCCAGACAGACCAGTGGCCGAGCAGCCCGCCCCGGACCCGTACAGTGACCATCTCGCCATCGCGCGGGAAGGTGAAGGGCAGCGCCAGGTCGAGCACGATATGATCGTCGTTGCCGGTATACAGATAGACGCGGTCTTCCGCAGCGGCGGCGACGATGCCGCGCATGACGTCGAGCGTGCGATAGCGGTTGAAGGGGGCCATCTTTACAGCCAGCGCATTGGGCAACAGGGCAAAGCGCCGCCAGAAATCACTCGACAGGACCGGGCCGCCGATCAGGCTCTGCAGATAGAAGCCTACCAGCGGGATTTCGTCGGCAACGGCTGCGCAATGTGCCAGCAATTCGTCTTCCGGGCGATCGGCGAGCGCCGCCAGGCTCAGCAGGCCGGCGTGGTAGCCCAGGTGCACGGCCGACCGCGCTTCCTGCAGGGCCTGTGCGGTCGGGCCACAGAGGCCGGCGATCATGAACAGCGGTCTTGACGACCATGTGCGGCTGTCGACCACGGCGCTTTCCAGCACCGTTTCATAGAGCCCATGCTCGCGTATGGCGAACTGCGTGGTATGTACGCCGACGGCGAGCCCGCCTGCACCGGCATCGATATAGTAGCGCGTGAGCGCGCGTTGGCGCCGGCGGTCAAAATGCCGCTGGGCATTCAAGGCCAGTGGTTGTGCGGGGATGACGGCGCCATCCGCCAATATGGACAACAGTTCAGGGGCGAGCGCTTGTCTGTGCAGTGACATGATTTCTCCGGGAGGGCATCAGCCGTATTCGGGGCCGGCAATCGCCAGTACGGTGGGCAGGGCCGCTTTCGGCCAGGGGATCGGCGCTGGCCCTGCCATGCGGGTGAAGCCGCGCTGGCGCACAAAGCCCGCGGCCTGCAGCTGTTGCTGCAGCGCCGACTGGCTGTCGGGCACATCGATGAACAGGCGAAATGGCATGTCGATGGCCTGTGCGACCAGGCCTGCGTCCTGCGTGGGTGCCAGCGATACGATCGGGCCGATATGCATGGCCAGGCGCCCGCGGCGTACGAGGGCATAGCCATCTGGCTGGACAATGCAGCCTGAACCGGGGCGCGCGAGCAGGTGCCGCAGGATATGGGCGCGCGACAGGCCCAGTGTCGACCGGTCGAACTGCTCCAGGGCCTGGTGGTCCTGCGGTTGCGGGCGACCCTGCTGCGGCGTGCAGGCGGGTGGAAACGATGATCCTCGAACCGGTGCCGGCCCGGCGCGTTCCCAGCGTGACAGCGACCAGAGCGGTTCGAGGCCGTGGCGCTGGTACAGCGGGGCGCCCTGCGGGGTGGCATCCAGCATGGGTATGTGGCCCTGGCTCAGGGCGAATGCCAGGCAGTGACGGAATATGAGCGAACCCAGCCCTTCACCCCGTTGAGTCGGGTGCACGAGAATCATGCTGATCCAGGCAGGCATTCCGGTCGCTCGGGGCCCCCTGACAGCGGCCTGTTCCTCAGCCGCTGTTTCGTGCTCGAAGGGCAGGACGGCACCGCTGGCGATGATGCGGCCGGCAGCGTCGCGGATCACGGCGATATGCCCGAACGCCATGAACAGGCGCCAGTCGTCCTCGATCTGGTTCCAGCGGCTTTCTTCGACCAGTTGGTTCAGGCCCTGCATGTCGGCCGGGGTCAGCTTGTCGAGCCAGACCGGCGTCGGCCCGACGCGCGGCGCAGTTTCAATATTGACCATCGCGCGATTCGAACTTGGTCGGTTTGCCATACAGGCGTTGCTCGCGGCGGATCCAGTCGCTGGTCCAATCGAGCAGGCGCGAGATCGGGATGTGCGGATAGCCGAACAGTTTTTCTGCCTGGCCTGTATTCACCAGCCATGCCGTGGGGGCCTCGGTGCCTGTCAGCCGGACGGGCCGGTCGAATCGGCGCCCGAATTCTTCCGCCAGATAGCGGATGGAAAGGGTTTCCGGGCCGCTCACGTTGAGCGCGGAGGTGGGCACCGTGGTGTGTGCCAGGCAGCGCAGGGCCTGGGCGTTGGCGTCACCTTGCCAGATGACGTTGACGTGGCCCATCGTGACATCCACCGGTTGGTCCGTCCATACCTTCGTGGCCACATCGGCCAGTACGCCATAGCGCAGGTCGATGGCATAGCTGAGCCTGAACAGGCGGCCTGGCGACTGGTGTCGCTGTGAGAAATATTGCAGCAGCCGCTCGCGGCCCACGCAGGAATTCGCGTATTCTCCCGGTGGGGCCAATGGGCTGTCTTCAGTGGCGCCTGGGCCGTTCACGGGTACAAAAGGGTATACGCAGGCTGTGGAAAATGCCACGATGCGTGACTGAGGGAAGTTTTCGCCCACCAGGGCTGGTACATGGCTGTTCATGGCCCAGGTCAGCGCGGTTTCCTGTCCGGCGCCGAATTTGTGGCCGGCCATGAAGATGATGTTCGGCGCCATCGGAAGGCGTGCCAGGGCGGCCCGATCGAGCAGATCGCACACCATGGTCTCGATACCGAAGCGCTCCAGGTCTTTCCTGAGTGCGGGGTCGCTGAACCGTGCCACGGCGATCACCTTGCGGCCAGAGGGCAGGGCGTTGCGCGCCAACCGGGCCAGTGTCGGCCCCATTTTCCCACCGGCGCCCAGAATCATGAGGTCACCTTCGGTCGTGTCCAGGTCCTGTACCAGGCGTCGCGAGGGCGTACTCAGGTACTGGTCGAGTTCGGCCTCGCTGGCGAAACGTTCGGGTGGGCAAAGGTCTTCCAGAAAGGGGCCGTCATACGGGGGCATATCAGACATGGTCATTGAATCCGTGCGTCCTGAGTGATGAAGAAGTGTTCCAGCAACAAGGCCAGCATGTACAGCAGTACCCCGATTCCGGTGATGAGCAGAACGGCCATGAATACCGCCGCGATATCCAGCGATGACTGGACCTGTATCATCAGATAGCCCAGGCCTTGATCGGATGCGATGAATTCGCCCACCACGGCACCTGCCACGGCGAGAATCGTGGCGACTTTCATGCCCGAGAACAGGTAGGGCAGTGAGCCGGGCAGCTGGATGTACCAGAATAGTTGCCAGCGGGAGCCTTTCAGTGCGCGCACCAGATCGAGCAGTTCGGGTTCGGATTCATTCAGACCCCGGATCGTGGTGAGCAGGATGGGAAAGAAGCACAGGCTGAACGTGATCAGGATGTTCGGCCCAATGCCGTAGCTGAACCAGACGATGATCAGCGGGCCGAGCGCGACCTTGGGGATCATGTTCAGGGTGACGAGCAGCGGGAATGCGAGCATCATCAGCCAGCGGCTGATGACGAACAAGAGCGCACATAGAATCCCCAGAACCACGCCCAGGGCGTAGCCGCCGAATATTTCGATGGCCGTGACCAGTGTATTGTCGAACCAGCTGTAATTCGTGTTGGCCAGCGTGGCCAGGATCGCCGTCGGTGCTGGCAGCAGGAAGCTGGGAATGTCGAACCAGAGCACGGCCGCTTCCCATGCAACCAGCAGCATCAGATGAATGCCTACGGTGGTGCCCCAGCGCCTCCATTGGATGGAATCGGTGCCTGCGGGGGGCTGGGCTGCGGCGGCGATGGTCTGGGTCATGACTGGCGGGTTTGTGGATCGATGAAAGTCGAGCTCATCATAGATCGCTGCTCGGAATGAATCAACTGGTTGGTTGATAATTTGGCTGTTCCCGGGGTTATCCCTGAGCATGCAGCGGCAGATGGGGGCCGATCAGGGTCGCAGGGCATTCATCACGAACGCGATCACATGTGCACGGCGCTTGGCTCGTGCTTCGGCAGTATCCAATGGCTGGCCAAAAATGGCTGACAGGGTGTGATTGTTGGAGAAGAAGAAATACGAGATCCCGGCGATCGAGATGTAGAGGTGGATGGCATCATAGCCGGGGGGAAACTGGCCGTCATGCACGCCCCGGTCGAGGGTTTCCTGGAGCATCTGGATGAACGGCGAGTGCATCGAGCGAAGTTCGTCCGATTCGAGGATGTAGCGGCCCCGGTTGCGGTTTTCGTCTTCAAGAAGTGCGATGAATTCCGGGTGATCCTGTAGGTAATCGAACGAAAACCCTACCAGTTGCTGCATGGCCGTCCGGGGATCCATGGCTTCCAGCGACAGGGCTTTTTCCTTGGCGCGGATTTCAACATAGACCTGTTCCAGCGCCGCCTGATAGAGCCCCTGTTTGCTGGAAAAATAATGATAGACCAGTTGCTTGTTCACGCCGGCTTCGGCGCTGATTTCATCGACACGGGCGCCAGCGAACCCCTTGGCGGCAAAATTTCCGATGGCCGATTCGATCAGCGCCTGGCGTGCGTTGGTGGTTCGCCCGTGCGCGTTGCGCCTGCGTCTGGTGTCTGGCCTGCCGGTGGTGGGTTGGTCAGAAGCAAAGTGGTCATCCGGATCTTTTTTCATTGTTTATCAACCAAACGGTTGGTAAGATAAGTGCGCTTCATTGTAATGGATGATGGATACCCATGGCCTGTATGCCAGTACAGGCATCGATACTCACCTACGGAGACACAACGTGAAAGCACCCTTTCTTGCCCTGTTTCTGGCCTTGACGGCCGCTGCGACACCCCTGACTGCCAGCGCCGCAGAGCAGGTCGACCTGGTTCTGAACTGGACCCCCACTGCGGATCACGCCCCCATCTACTACGCCAAACAGCAGGGCTGGTACGAAGACGCCGGGATTCAGCTGAAAATCGAGGCTGGCCGGGGTTCGTCCACCACCGCCCAACGGGTGGGGGCGGGGGCAGCCGCCTTGGGGATCTCCGATTTCCCCACGGCCATGCAGGCCATGGGCAAAGGGGCCGCACTCGATGCCGTGATGATCATTTATGCCAACAGCCCGCAAGGGTTCTACTGGCTGAAATCTTCCGGGATCCGGGATGTGAAGGATTTCCCGGGCCGCAAGATCGGCAACCCGCCTGGCGATGCGTCACGCCAGATGTGGCCGGCCTTTGCCAGCGCGGTGGGGATTGCGCCCGATTCGGTGAAGTTCGTGAACCTCAGCCCGCAGGCCAAAGTGGCCGCGCTCAAGGCCGGCAGTGTGGACATCATCAGCGATTTCTACAACGAGCATGACCTCAAGGTGCAGGAATTCGGTGACGATCTCGCCTTTCTGCCCTGGCGGGATATTGGCATCAACGTGTACGGCAACGCAGTGCTGGTCAATCACCGCTACCTCGAACAGCATCCCGAACTCGTCAAGACCTTCGTGGGCATCACCCAGAAAGCGTATGCGAAGTGTGTCGAAGCCTTCGAGCCCTGCCTGCAGGCGCTGATGGCCGATGTCAGCGGGTTGAGTGCCGATACGCAGCGCAACCAGTGGGCCCGCATTCTGGAACTCATGCGCGACGACACCTCGACCACGGTGGCGCTCGGGGCGTTCGACATGGACCGGGTCCAGCGCGACTATGAACTGGTGAATACGCTGGTGGGGCTGGACAAGCCCTTTGATCCGCTCAGTGTCGTCACCAATGACATGCTGAGCCCGGAGTACCGCATGCCCTGATGGCGTGTGGGCAGCGGGTGCCATGCGGGTGTGCATTGAGCTACGATACGGGTGATTCCATCAGGGTGATCCCATCACCGGTGCCCGCATCTGCTTCGGGCGGCGGCTGCTGGCTCGGGGCAGATACGGCCGGGGTTGCAGAAGTCGCATCAGCGCCCTTGGGCAGTGCACTCAGACAGGCGGCTTTCCATGTTTTTTCATAACAACACGCTTCTGATCATTTTCATTGTTGGCGTGATCGCCACCTTCATCGGCTTTGGCCTGCGCGATCGAAACCCCGGGATCATCCTGCTCGGGCTGGGGTTTCTGGTCACGTTGTACGCCGTGGTACGCAAGGCCGCCGAACTGTTTGGATGACGGCCTGGCCGGCTGTCCGTGTGCGCGCCGGGCGCCGGCCTGTCCCCCGGTGCCCGGCGGGCCTGCAGGTTCAGAAGCTCGCGGTCAGGTGCGCCCAGTAGCGGCGTCCGTCATATACGGATTCGTACGTTTCGCTGGTGACCCGTTTGTCGAACAGGTTGTAGACCGCCACGCCCGCTTCCAGGTTCTTGGTCAGCCTGTAGTTCACGCCAAGATCGACGAAAGTGAATGAGGGCGTGCCCTCGGCCATGGATGTGCGGCTCAGGTAATCCGATGTCCTGCCACGGTAATTGAGGCGCGACCATACGCCGAGGCGGGCTGTTGCATCCCAGTCCAGCCCGGCATTGAACATGTGCCTGGGCATCTTGTTGAGCGGCTGGCCTTCGAACGGGCCGCTCAGTTGCTTCGAATGGGTGTAGGTGTAGTTGGCCGTCAGGCGCAGGTCGTCGCGTACGCTCCACGTCGTGGTGGCCTCGATGCCGCGGATGTTCGCGCGGTCGACGTTGATGCGGTTGCTGATGAAGTTGTATGTTTCGCCACCCACCACGCAGGGGCCGGGGTTGTCGGGCGTGGGGCAGAGCCGCGTTTCAGAGATCTTGTCCTTGAAGTCGGTATTGAAGAATGTCAGGCTGCTGACCCAGCCTGCCCGGCTGTCCCAGACGATGCCGAGTTCCTGGCTCACGCTTTTTTCGGGTTTCAGGTCGGGATTGCCCAGGATGACGCTGGGTATGGCCGCACCTGCACCGCCCGTGATCTGACCCCAGTCGGCTACCGCCTGGCGCAGGCTCGGGGCCTTGAAGCCTGTCGAGATGCCGCCCTTGATGCTCAGGTTGTCCGTGGCATGCCAGACGCCATACAGGCGAGGTGTCCAGTGCGTGCCATAGTTTTCATCGCGCGTCATGCGCAGGCCGGCCGTCAGGGAGAAATCATCGGTGATGAACCATTCATCCTCGGCAAACAAGGCCCACTGGTAGCGGGTCAGGTTGCTGACGGCGGGGTTGAACTGGTTGCCCGAATCATCCAGCTTTTCGTACTGGTACTGGCCGCCGATGCTGAGCACGTGATTGCCGATCGGCATGTTCCACTGGGTGTTGAACTCGGTGTTCTTCAGGTACATGTCGCGTGACGGATTGCTGGTGTCGTCGCGCTGGATATAGCTGTTCGAGGTGACCTGACCCCAGCGGCCCACATGCGAGAGGGCGTAGCGGTTGCGGGTATATTTGGTCTGCGAGACGTCCGCGGGCCGACCGTTGGGCAGTACCAGTACCGCCGACTTGCCGGGCGTAGCGAGGCGCTCCTGCAGGGTGCGCGATGCCTCGAGCGTGATGTCGTGGTCATTGTTCGGGGTCAGCGCCAGTTTCACTGTGCCCGATGTGGTGTCCTGCTTGTTGAAGCCATACAGGAACTTGTCTTCCTCGCGCCGCGATTTCTGGCCGTAGAACTGGAGGCCGAGCCTGTCCTCGACGATCGGGCCGGCCAGATAGACGTTCCCCTGATAGATGTTGCCCGACTCGGAATGGCTCTGGATGGTGGCTTCGGTGCGCGCGCTGCCGGTCCACGCCTTGGGGACCTTGCGGGTGATGATGTTGATCACGCCGCCCATGGCATCGGAGCCATACAGGGATGACATCGGGCCGCGCACGACTTCGATGCGCTCGATCGCCTGGACGGGCGGCAGCCAGCCCTGTTCAATACCCGGGCCATCCGAGTTCGGGCGTGTCTCGCGGGTATTCTGGCGCTTGCCATCGATCAGGATCATGGTATAGGCGGGCGCCATGCCGCGTATGCTGATGTCGCTCGAACTCCCACCCCCCGTGACCACCACGCCCGGTACATCCCTGAGCGCGTCGGTCACGTCCCGATAGGCTTTCTTTTCCAGTTCCTCGCGCGGTATGACGGTAATGGATGCCGGTGCATCTTCCACCATCTGCTCGAACCCGCTGGCGGTGACCACGATATTGTCCAGCTGCTTGACTGGGGCGCTGTCGGTGGACTGTGCCGCCGCCGTGGCCGCACAGCTCGAGAGCACGGCAGCCGCCAGGGCAAGGGGCAATTGGGTCGAAGGTGGGTGATCGGGCAGGGGCTGCATGGGAAGGTCCTTTCAGTCGGAAGTCGGGGATCAGGAACACCGTGGCGCTCGCTGTCGCCCGCGGCTTCAATCGAGGGGCTGCATTACGGCTGGTCTGGTTTCATGGTGGCCAGCAAGTCATCGGTGATCTGCTGGAGATTGCTCAGTCCACCCGTGACCACATACCACCCATTGGGGTCCGCGTAATACACATGGCCATTGCGAAAGGCGCGGGTCTGGCTGAGTTCGGGATGCGCGGACAGGGTGCGTGCGGCGGTCTTCTCGCCATTGTTGATGGCGCCCCTGTCCAGCACGATCAGCCAGTCGGGGTCGGCCTGGGCCACTGCATGGATGATCCGGGCTCGTTCCGCCTGAGCCGCCTTGTGTTCTGGGGAACCAGGCTGTGGACGGGGTGCCGCCGGTGCGCTGCCGTGCTCATTCGCGGGCAGGACGGACTCCAGCCCTGTCAGCTCGTAGGCGTAGCCGAAGCGATCGCCCGGGGCATGGGCAATGACGTTGTCCTGGATCACGAAGAGAAACGCAGCGGTCTTCCCCCGGTTGCCCTCATGCAGGGTGTGCACGTTGCGCTCGATGGCCAGGAGCGCCTCGTCGGCCTGATCCTCTTTGCCGAATGCCCGCGCGAGGGCCATGGTGTCGCTGCGCAGGGCCTCCAGGAATGGGCGATCGGGGTCCACATAGTGGACCGTCGGTGCCAGGTCTTTCAGCGCGGGGATCGCGGGCAGCGAACGCCGGCCGGCGAAGATCAGATCGGGTTCGAGGCGGCGCAGTGCGTCCTGATCGGGCTCGAACAATGTACCCACGAGCGGCGCATCGTTGTATTGGGTCAGGCTGCCCTGGTAGGCGGATCTGGGTACACCCACGACCGGGATGCCCAGCGTATCGAGGGTGTCCAGAACACCCAGGTCGTAGCTGACCAGTCGGCCTGGCGCCGTGTCGAGCTCGAGGACGCCGTCGTGGTGTTCGAGCTGGAAGGCCTGCGCGCTTGCGGCCGCCAGTACCAGGGTGAGCCCCAGGGCAGCAGACTGGACGATACGTTTCATGGTCAGTATCTAAATGGTAATGATAAGGATTTGCATTATATATATAAAACTCCAACCCTGCCGCATATGTGAATATAGGTATAAACCCTGAGATGAATCTGCGCATGGCGGCGTCGGAGCATTTGCGGCCCATCCTGCTTTGGCGGTCCTGCATGCCGTGACCACCGTACGCGGGCGCATATCACCGCACGCGAGCGCATCGCCCGTGTCCACCGCCCGGCGTTCATGGCCTTGCTGCCGGTCAATGATCACTTTACTTGTGCAGATGTCTCGGTTAATCTCCCATCGCACTCTGTTTGATACTCATTCTCATTCAATGATTCGATTTTCGGGGGCTTCATGAGTCTTTTCTGTGCATCCCTGCTGCAACGCCTCAGACCGCTGGGCGGGCTGTCCATCGGGCTGACGCTGCTGGCTGCGTCCGGCGCCATGGCCGCCGAGGTGAATCTGTACACGACGCGTGAGCCCAGGCTCATCCAGCCCTTGCTGGATGCCTTCACGCAGGACACCGGCGTCGAGGTCAATACGGTCTTCGTCAAGGATGGCCTCTACGAACGCGTGCGGGCCGAAGGCGGGCAATCGCCGGCCGATGTGCTGATGACGGTGGATATCGGCAATCTGCTGGATCTGGTGGATGGCGGTGTCACGCAGGCCATCCGTTCCGAGACGCTCGATGCGGCCATACCGGCCCATCTGCGTGGCGAGGATGGCCATTGGTACACCCTGTCGTTGCGCGACCGGGTGGCCTATGTGGCCAAGGATCTGGATGTGGGGGCCTTGCACTACGAAGAGGTGGCCGATCCGCAACGGCGCGGCAAGGTCTGCATCCGCTCCGGGCAGCATCCCTACAATACAGCCCTGATTGCGGCATTCATCGCCCACAATGGGCTTGAAGCCACCGAAGCCTGGCTGCGTGGCGTCAAGGCCAATCTGGGGCGCCCGGCCACTGGCGGGGATCGGGATGTGGCACGCGACATCCTGGGGGGGCTGTGCGACATCGGTATCGCCAATGCGTACTATGTCGGGCGCATGAAGAACGCCGAGCCCGGTACCGACGCGTATCGCTGGGGTGAGGCGATCGATGTGGTCCGGCCCACGTTCAAGGCGTCCGGCGGCACGCACGTGAATATCTCGGGGGCTGCCGTGGCGCGCCATGCGCCACATCCGGAACAGGCCGTGCAGTTGCTCGAATACCTGGTGTCCGACGAGGCCCAGAGCCTCTATGCCCGGGCCAATTACGAGTATCCGGTCAAGGCGGGCGTGGCCTTGGACCCGGTCGTTGCCAGCTTTGGCGTTCTGCAGGTCGACACGCTGCCCCTGACCGAGATTGCCCGGCATCGCAAGCAGGCCAGCGAACTGGTCGACAAGGTGGGCCTCAACCAATAAGCGCATGCGAGGCAGAATGCATTGATCCGCTTGTCGTGGAGTTCGCGCCAGCAGGCCCGCCTGTGGCATTCGGGGATGCTGCTGGCGGGTCTCGCCGTGCTGGCGCCGGTGCTCTCCCTGCTGGTGCTGGCTGTCCAGGGCTCACCTGGGCACTGGACACATCTGCTGGATCACGTACTGCCACATGCGTTCGTGCAGACGGTGATCCTGCTGGCGGGTGTCGGCGTACTCAGCGCGGCCCTGGGCGTGGGCGGGGCCTGGCTGGTGACGGCCTATGACTTCCCGGGGCGTACCACCTTGTCATGGGCACTGATGTTGCCGCTGGCGGTACCCACTTACATCGTGGCCTACGCTTATCTGGATATCCTCCACCCGATTGGCCCGGTGCAGGGTGCAGTGCGCTGGGTGCTGGGTTACGACAGCCCGCGCGATTTCCGCCTGCCTGATCTGCGCAATCTTCCGGGCGCCATTCTTCTGATGGGCTTCGTGCTGTATCCCTACGTCTACCTCACGACACGCAGCATGTTCGCCACCCAGGCGGCCAGCTTGATTGAAGCGTCGCGGCTGCTGGGCCATGGCCCGCGCAGCACTTTTTTCCGGGTGGTCCTGCCGCTGGCGCGCCCGGCGCTGGCTGTCGGGCTGAGTCTCGTACTGCTCGAGACCCTGAATGACATCGGTGCCTCCGAATTCCTCGGCATCCAGACCTTGACGGTGTCCGTCTATACGACGTGGATCAGTCGGTCCGATCTGGCGGGTGCTGCACAGATCGCCCTGCTGATGTTGTGCCTGGTGATCGCGCTCATCGCTGCCGAGCGCCAGGGGCGCCGGCGGCTGCGCTATTCGGCGGGCCGGCGGGCCCATCCGCTGCAGCCCAGGCCCCTGCACGGTGCCGCCGCCTGGCTGGCCGCCTTGCTGGCTGCCGCACCCATCGTGGTGGGTTTCCTGGTGCCCGCGGCCTATCTGCTCGAACAGACGGTCGGCCGCCTCCTGCAGGAAGGGCCACCGTCCGCACAATTGCTGCATGCGGGTTTGAACACCGTGGGCATCAGTCTGGTGGCGATGCTGATCACGTTGTTTCTGGGCCTGGTGGTCGCCTGGAGCGCGCACATCATGGTGCGGCCACAGCCCTGGCAGCGGGCACTGCCGCGCCTGGCGACGCTGGGCTATGCGCTGCCGGGTACTGTACTGGCCATCGGCCTGCTGTTTCCTGTCACTGCCATGGATCATGGGCTCGCCTGGTTGCGTGATCACCTGGGGCTCGAGTCCATGCGCCTGGTCCTGATGGGCTCCCCACTGGTGCTGGCGGTCGCCTATGCCATCCGCTTCCTGACCATTTCGGTGGGCAGTATAGAAGCCGGTCTGATGCGGGTTGCGCCGTCCATGGAACAGGCGGCCCGCCTGCTGAACGAAACATTGAACGGCACCCTGCGTCGTGTGCATCTGCCTTTGCTCAAGCCGGCTCTGGCCACGGCTGCGCTGCTGGTGTTCGTGGACAGCATGAAGGAACTGTCGGCGACGCTGTTGCTGCGGCCCATGAATTTCGAGACGCTGGCCACCTGGCTATATGGCGAGGCCGCCCGTGGAACGTACGAAGAAGGGGCGATCGCGGCCCTCGGCATCGTCCTGGCCGGGCTGGTCCCGCTCATCGCCCTTGCACGCCTGCAACAACAGACGCATCATGGACATCATGCTTGAACTGGATCGAATTTCTGTCAGTTATCCTGTGGCCCGGGCCCGCCAGCACGTGATACAGGGGCTCAGCCTGGATCTGGCGGCCGGGCAGATCGCCTGCCTGCTGGGCGCATCGGGGTGTGGCAAGACCACTGTCCTGCGTGCCATCGCAGGTTTTGAGCCGCTCGATGAGGGCGCGATTCGCGTAGCGGGGCGGCTGGTCTCCAGCCCGGGCGCGCAGGTCGCACCGGAGCACCGGCGGGTCGGCATGATGTTTCAGGATTATGCGCTGTTCCCCCATCTGAGCATCCGGCAGAACGTGGCTTTTGGTTTGCGACGCATGGCCGCTGGGCCACGCGAGGCGTGCGTCGACCGAATGCTCGAACTGGTTGGCCTGCGGGCGCTTGGGGATCGCTATCCGCATGAACTGTCGGGTGGGCAGCAGCAGCGGGTGGCGCTGGCCCGCGCGCTGGCGCCGGAGCCGGACCTGCTGCTGCTGGATGAACCGTTTTCCAATCTGGATGTGGATGCACGCGAAAAGCTCGCGTACGAGCTGCGCGACATCCTGAAGTCGGCCGGGCGCACGGCACTGGTGGTCACGCACAACCAGGCCGAGGCCTTTGCCATTGCCGACCGCATCGGGATCATGCAATGCCAGTGTCTGGCGCAGTGGGATACGCCCTATGGCCTGCACCATCATCCTGCCACGCCCGAGATCGCCGATTTCATCCGCCGTGAATCACTGCTTGCGCGTCGCGCCACGGCCTGCCTGCGTGGCGGGCCCGAGGCGCTCGAGGTGCTTGACGATGGCCCCGGCGGCACGGGATCCGCATGAGCCACGCTGGGGGCATGTTTTTTTGTCGTGGCTTACTATTCCATGTCGATCGACGCGTGGGGCATATACGACGATGAAGCTGAGTTTCCTGGGGGCGGCCGGCGAGGTGACGGGGTCCTGTTTCCTGATGGAGGCGGCTGGTGTGCGCTTTCTGGTGGATTGTGGCCTGTTCCAGGGCGGGCGCGAGGCGCTCACCAGGAACCACCGGCCGTTTGATTTCGCGCCAGCGGGCATCGACTTCGTGTTGCTGACCCACGCTCATGTCGATCACAGCGGGCTTTTGCCCAAGCTGGTCCGTGACGGCTTCAGGGGGCCCATCCATTCCACCGCGGCCACGATCGATCTGCTCGGCGTCATGCTGCCCGATAGCGCACATATCCAGGAAACCGATGCAGCACGCAACGCCCGCCGCTTTGGCGACCGCCGCACGCGCCCGCCGCTGTATACCCTCAGGGATGCCCAGGCCAGCCTGAAACTGACCCGAAGCATCGAATACGACCAGCGCTTCTCGCCTGCCGAGGGCATCCAGTGCCGTTTCCGCGATGCCGGGCACATCATTGGTTCGGCCATCATAGAGCTCTGGATCACCGAATACGGCCGGACCACCAAGCTCGTGTTCAGCGGTGATCTGGGCCAGCCCAACCGTCCCATTGTGCGCGATCCCGCAGTGATCGATGAGGCCGATCTCCTGATCATGGAGTCGACCTACGGCGATCGCCTGCATCCGCCCCTGGCCGAGACCGAGAACGAAATGGTCGAGGTCATCCAGCGCACGCTGTTCGAACAGGGCGGCAATGTGATCATTCCGGCGTTTGCAGTGGGTCGCACGCAGCAGATGCTGTATCTCCTGCACCGGCTGACCTGCGATGGGCGGCTGAAGAACCTGAAGGTGTTCGTCGATTCACCCATGGCCACCGAAGCGACGCACCTCACGTACCGCCATCTTGATCTGTTCGACGAGCCAACACGCGAACTGGTGCAATGGCGTGCATGTGCAGCCGACATGCCGGCCCTGTATTTCACGGCCAGCGTGGAAGAATCCATGGCGCTCAATCAGGTGCGTTCGGGTGTCATCATCATTTCGGCCAGCGGCATGTGCGATGCAGGGCGTATCCGGCATCATCTGCGCCACAATCTGGCGCGCCCCGAGTGCAGCGTGCTGATCCCCGGCTTCCAGGCCGAAGGCACGCTCGGGCGGCGCCTGGTGGATGGTGCTGATCAGGTCCGGCTGTTCGGTGAGACCATTCCGGTGCGCGCTGCGATCCGCCGCATCGATGGCCTGTCCGCCCATGCCGATCAGGCCGCCCTGTTGAACTGGGCAGCGGCCTTCAAGCGGGCGCCGGCGCAGACGTACGTGGTGCACGGCGAGCCCGCCGCAGGGCAGGCCCTGGCCGACCAGCTTCATCAGCGCCTGGGCTGGCATGTCATGATACCCACACACGGCCAGGTGGTATCCTGACGGGTTTCGGGCCTGTATCCACAGCCTGTGCCGGCCTGCTTTGCCACCTTCCGGATCCACGATGAACCCATCCCCAGAGATCGACGAACGCTTGCGCGCCATTCTCGAGTCCCCATCTTACCGCTTGGCCTATGAAGACATGGCCCTGCTGGCTCAGGATGATCTGCGCCCCCTGCGTTTCCAGCTCGAGCTGATCAAGCCGGATCGCATCCTCGAAGATCAGGGCGTGCGCTCGACCATCGTGGTCTTTGGCAGCGCCCGGGTCCATGATGCAGCCACGGCGCGCAGCCAGCTCGATGCGCTCGAGCGGCGCCAGGCGGCCGAGCCGGACAACGTGGCACTGCAACAAGAACTGGCCATGGCGCGCCGGCGCATCGGGCAAGTGCGCCATTACGAAGAAGCCCGCCATTTCGCCCGCAGGGTGTCGCTGCGTTTCCAGCAGGAACATCGCTGTGATTTCGTGGTGGTGACGGGCGGTGGCCCGGGCATCATGGAGGCTGCAAACCGTGGGGCGCATGATGCCGGCGCACGTTCGATCGGTCTGAACATCACGCTGCCCCATGAACAGGCGCCCAATCCGTACATCACACCCGAGCTGGCGTTCCGGTTCCAGTATTTCGCGCTGCGCAAGATGCATTTCCTGATGCATGCGCGTGGCCTGGTGGTCTTTCCGGGGGGGTATGGCACGATGGACGAATTGTTCGAGGTCCTGACCCTGATCCAGACCCGCAAGATGCCCCCGATTCCGGTCGTGCTCGTGGGGCGCGAGTTCTGGCACCGCGCTGTGGATTTCGACCACCTGGCCGAAGAGGGGTATATATCAGACGAAGATCTGCATCTGTTCGAATACGCGGATCGGGCCGAAGAAATCCTGGCGATTCTCGAGCGGTTCTACAGTACCGTATCGCCAGAGACCGTGGGCCTGTCCGAACCCTGCGACCCGGGCTCGGCCGCCTGAGGCGCCTGGGCCCGGCGCCTCGGGTGACAGTGCCGAAGTACCCTATTGCAGGCTGATGTTCTGCTCGCGGATGATGTCGCCCAGCAATTGCGCTTCGCGTTCGACGCGCTGGCGCATGCCATCGGGCGTGGTGCCTACCGTGGTCCAGCCCTGGGCAAAGAGCTTTTCGCGGATCTCGGGGCGTTGCAGGATTTCGACAATCGTGTCCGACACTTTCTTCTGTACGTCGGCTGGCAGGCTGGCCGGGCCCACGACCGCGTTCCAGACTTCGAGGTTGAAGTCCTGGACCCCGGCATCCGACAGAGACGGCACCCCGGGCACCAGGTCGCTCTTTTCGCCGGATGTCACGCCGATGGCCTTGAGCCGGCCGGCATCGACCTGGGGCATGGCCACCCCCGGTGGCATCATGGCCATCTGCACCTGTTCGCCGATCAGGGCGGTGACGACGGCGGGATTGCCGCCCGTGTACGGCACCTGCATCGCTTCGAGGCCCGGCACGCGACTCTTGAGCAGTTCCATGCCCAGATGGGATACGGAGCCCACGCCGACCGAGCCGTAATTCCAGCGATCGCCCTCCTGGACGGCCTTGGCCAGAAATTCGGCGCCATCGGGCTGGTCAGCCGATGTGACCAGCAGCAGCGGTGCCGTGGTGACCAGGCTGAGATAGCTGAAATCCTTCAGGGGATCGTAGGGCAGATCGGGATACAGCATCTGGGAAGACGTCAGGTTGCCATTGATCACGATCCCCAGCGTGTGGCCATCAGTGGCCTTGGCCACGTGGTCGGCGGCAATATTGCCGCTGGCCCCCGGCTTGTTCTCGACCACGACCGGCTGGCCCAATTCTTTGGACAGCGGTTCGGCCAGTGTACGGGCGACCATGTCGGGTGTGGATCCGCCGCCGAAACCCACCACCAGCTTGATGGGCTGGGTCGGCCAGTTCTGGGCGCTGGCGGCCAGGGGGCAGGCCAGGAGTGCAGACAGGGTCAGTAGCACGGTACGTCGTTTCATGAGCGAGAGTCTCCAGTGTGTGGGGGCCATGGCGGGCCCGAAGGTATGCAGCGCATTTTACTCGCCTGGTGCCCGGCGGCGCCCGCCCGATGATCGCTGCACCCCCCGGGCAGGACGGACGGGGGGCGCGTGTTGCCTGGCCACGTCCATGAACATGGCAGGCAGTCGCTATAATGCTGGCGATACATACAGTGCCTGATCATGGTCGCCGAAACCCGTCGTATTGCCCATCTCGACATGGATGCGTTCTTCGCATCGGTGGCGCTGTTGCGCTATCCGGATCTCAAGGGCCAGCCGGTCGTGATCGGCGGCCATGGGCGCTTGCCCGAGCCGGGCGCGTATGCCCGGCTGCGGGGTTACGTCGGCCGCGGGGTGCTCACCACGGCCAGCTACGAAGCCCGGCAATTGGGGGTGCACTCGGCCATGGGCATGATGAAGGCCGCCCGGCTGGCGCCCGATGCCATTCTGCTGCCCGTCGATTTTCCCAGCTACCGTCATTATTCGCGGCTGTTCAAGGCGGCCGTGGCACGCGTCGCGCCGCTGGTCGAGGATCGCGGCATCGACGAAATCTATATCGACCTCACGCCCCTGCAGGCAGACAGCATCGCGCTGGCGCAGCAGCTCAAGCAGGCGGTATTCCAGGCGACGGGCCTGCGCTGTTCGATTGGCATTTCGCCCAACAAATTGCTCTCCAAGATCGCATCCGATCTCGACAAGCCCGACGGCATCACGATTCTTCGGCCAGGTGATCTCGAACAGCGTATCTGGCCGCTGCCCGTATCCCGCATCAACGGCATCGGCCCCAAGGCCACCGGCAGGCTGGCCAGGTTGGGCATCCGGACGATTGCCGAGCTTGCCCACACCGATCCGGCCTTGCTGCAAAAGCATTTTGGCCATACGTATGCGCGCTGGATGGTGGCTGCGGCGCATGGGCGCGATGAGCGGCCGGTGGTCACCCATTCCGAACCCCGTTCCATCAGCCGGGAAACCACTTTCGAGCGGGATTTGCACGTGCGCCATGACCGCGCGCAGCTGTCGGCCATCCTGCGCGAGCTCTGCGAACGGCTGGCCGCCGACCTGCTGCGCAAGCGGGTACGCAGCGGCACGATCGGCATCAAGCTGCGTTTTGCGGATTTCTCCATCGTCACGCGTGACCACACCCTGAGCGAGGCCGTGCATGACGCCGACGCGATTCACCAGGCAGCGCGTGCCTGCCTGAAGCGCGTGCAGTTCGATCAGCGCATGCGTCTGCTGGGTGTGCGGGCCTCGAAACTGGTGCCCATGCATGAGGACACGGGTCGGGCGCCCCCGGTGCAGCTGTCGCTCTATTGAACGGTAGCGGTGTCAGCCGGCGTTGAACCGCGGTGGCATCAGCAGGCGTTGAACTGCGATGGCGTCAGCGGCGTTGAACTGTGGTGGCGTCAGCGGCGTTGGACTACGGTGGGGCCAGCCGGAGCAGGCGGCCCTGTGGGCCATCTTCGATCACCCAGACTGCGCCGTCGGGGGCCACGGCAAGGTCGCGGATGCGCTCACCCAGGCTCCAGCGGTTGACCTGCCGGGCACCGCCCTGGGCATCCACTGCAACGCGCACCAGGCCCTGGGCCATGAGGCCGCCGATCAGCGCCGAGCCTTCCCAGTCGGGGAACAGGGCGCCGGTGTAGAAGGCCATGCCTGCCGGCGCGATCACCGGCGTCCAGTGCAGGGCGGGGGCCTGGAATTCTGGTCGGGTGGCGTGCCGGGCAATGGGCACGCCGCTGTAGTGATCGCCGTTCGAGACCAGTGGCCAGCCGTAGTTCTTGCCGGGTTCGATGAGGTTCAGCTCGTCGCCACCGCGTGGCCCCATTTCATGCAGCCACAGATCGCCGTTTGGTGCGAACGCCAACCCGTAGGGATTGCGATGGCCCGTGGTCCAGGTCTGCGCGCGCACGCCCTGGGCATCGGCCATGGGGTTGTCCGCGGGTACCGCACCGTCGCGCAGCAGGCGCAGGACCTTGCCACGCCCGAGGTCAGGCTCTTGTGCCGTGTCGGCTTCCTGGCGCTCGCCCACCGTAAGGAACAGATGCCCGCCGTCGGGCGCAAAGGCAATCCGGGCGCCTGGATGACCCTTGCGCCCGGGGCGATTCTGGCGCCACAGGATTTCAACGCCCTGAAGATGGATCCCCGGCCCGGACTCATCGAGTTCGGCCCGCGTCAGCACCAGCGCGCCCCCCTGGAACGCGGGCTCTACAAAGGTGAAATAAACCTGGCGGTCGTCATTGAAATCGGGTGATGGCACGATGTCGTGCAGGCCGGCCTGGCCGTGGGCGTAGACCGCCGGAACGCCATCGATGGCCTGCCGCTGGCCTTCTTGTGTGACCAGGTGCATCCGGCCCCCGCGCTCGGTGAGCAGCAGGCGGCCATCGGGCAGGAAAGCCAGGGCCCATGGGTACTGAAAGGTGCCCCGTGGCTGGACGACAAAGGGTGCAGGCGCATCGGCCGGCAAACGGCCGGCGTTGTCTGCCTGGCTGACCGGCAACACAGTGCACAGCAGCAGGGCCAGCGCGGCACGGACGACATGCGCGACCGCAAGACGAGGCCCGGGAAGGGGGGCAGCCATTCGCCAGCCCTCAGCCGCAGCCCGGCAGCCCCGCCTGCAGCAGACCCAGCCCGGCGGCGCGCCAGCCGATCAGGCCAAGCAGGGCGATGGCCCCCAGGCCGGTACCTACGGCAGCGATCAGCCATGATTTGCGCATCATGCAGGAACCCCTTGCAGCCTGAGGACTGGCTGTTCGCGTATGGGCCAGTTCAGTGCTGCAGCCACGAAACTCAGGACGATTGAAATATACCAGACCATATCATAGCTGCCTGTCTGGTCGAACAGATAGCCCCCCAGCCAGCCCCCCAGGAAGGAACCCAGCTGGTGGAACAGAAAGACGATGCCACCCAGCATGGACAGGTTGCGCACGCCGAACATGGTGGCTACCGCCCCATTGGTGAGGGGGACCGTGGACAGCCAGAGCAGGCCCATGCCGATGCCGAACGCGTAGGTGGTCCAGGCGGTGACCGGCAGGGCGATGTACAGGGTAATGACCAGCGCCCGCAGCAGATAGACCCCGCTGAGCAGGCGCGGCTTGGAATAGCGGCCCCCCAGCCAGCCTGCAATGTAGGTGCCGAAGACATTGAACAGGCCCACCAGGGCCAGTGCGGTGGTGGCCACGACAATGGGCAGGTTGCGATCCACCAGATAGGAAGGCAGGTGCACGCCGATGAAGACGACCTGAAAACCGCAGACGAAGAAGCCGAACGACAGCAGCCAGAAACCCGAGTGATGACAGGCTTCATGCAGGGCTTCGCCCAGCGTCTGCTCTTTGCGGCCGCTCGTGTTGGCGAGGGGCTTGTCCTTGACCATCGCGGTCAGCGGCATCATGAGCGTGGAGAGTACGCCCAGCACGACCAGTGCGGCCGCCCAGCCCAGCCACTCGATCAGGCCCAGCGTGCCGGGCAGCATGGCGAACTGCCCGAGTGAGCCGGCGGCCGAGGCGATGCCCATGCCCATGCTGCGTTTTTCGGGTGGCAGGGCCCGGCCCACCACCCCGAGTATGACCGAGAACGAGGTGCCCGAGAGGCCCAGGCCGATGAGCAGCCCGGCGCTCAGTGACAGTGACAGGGGGGTATCGGCAAAGCCCATGAGTATCAGGCCGCTCGAATACAGCAGGCCCCCCAGCACGATGGTGCGCCGTGCGCCCAGCCGGTCGGCCAGCGCGCCCGCGAAAGGCTGAGCGAGCCCCCAGGCGAGGTTCTGCAGCGCCATGGCAAAGGCAAACACCTCGCGCCCCCAGCCGAACTCCTGGCTCATGGGAAACAGGAAAAGGCCAAACCCGTGGCGTGTGCCCATGGAGAGGAAGATGATCAGGGAGGCTCCCAGCATCACCCAGAGGCTCTTGCGCCAGACTGCATTCATCATGTGGTCCTTGCTGACATGGCCCGCGCGTGAAAGACCCGGCACCAGCTTGTGCAAGCGCATATAGTACCGCGCCCGCAGGGTGGGCACGGGGCCGTGTACGGATCAGGCGTCTGGCCCATGCACTTGGCACCGGAGCCGTGGGCGGGCCGGATCATTCCTCCACAAAGGCCTCGGCGCGCTTCTTGCGCAGCGATGGCAGGACAAGCGCCACCAGCAGGGCGAGCGCGACCAGCAGCAGGCTGGCCGAGATCGGCCGGGTGACCAGCACGCTCCAGTCGCCGCGCGACAGCAGCAGCGCCCGGCGCAGGTTTTCTTCCATCATGGGCCCGAGGATGAGCGCCAGCAGCAGGGGGGCCGGTTCGAGCCCCAGGCGGATGAACACGTAGCCGATGATCCCGAACCAGCCCAGCATCCAGACATCCCAGGTGCTGTTGCTCAGCGAATAGGCGCCCAGTGCACAGAACAGCACGATCGCCGGGAACAGCCAGCGGTATGGCAGGGTGAGCAGCTTGACCCACAGGCCCACCAACGGCAGGTTCAGCACCACCAGGATGGCATTGCCGATCCACATGGATGCAATCAGGCCCCAGAACAGTTCGGGGTTGCTGGTCATGACCTGGGGCCCCGGCTGGATGTTGTGCATGATCATGGCACCGACCATCAGGGCCATGACGCTGTTGGGCGGCAGGCCCAGCGTGAGCAGCGGGATGAAGGCCGTCTGCGAGCCCGAATTGTTGGCCGATTCGGGGGCGGCCACGCCCCGGATGTTGCCCTCGCCGAACCGTTCTTCGCCCGGCTCGAGGCGGATTTTTTTCTCGGCGGTATAGGCCGCGAACGAGGACAGCACGGCTCCGCCGCCCGGCAGGATGCCAAGAAAGGCGCCGATCAGGGTGCCACGGCCGATTGCCGGTGTCATGCGGCGCCAGTCTGTGCGGCTGGGGTAGAGATTGGCCAGCCGCACCTTGAAGACATCGCGCCGGACATCGGGCTGGGACAGGTTGGAGATGATTTCACCATAGCCGAACAGCCCCATGGCGATGACCACGAAATCGATGCCGTCGGCCATCTGCGGGATGCCGAAGCTGTAGCGCTGCACACCCGAATTGATGTCGGTGCCCATCATGCCCAGCAACAGCCCCAGCACGATCATGCCGAGTGCCTTGACGATGGATCCGGAGGCCAGGACGATCGAACCGAGCAGGCCGAGCACGATCAGTGAAAAGTACTCGGCCGGCCCGAACTTGAAGGCCAGCTCGGTCAGCGGCCCGGCGAAGGCAGCAATGACCACGGTGCCGAAGCAGCCGGCCACGAAGGAGCCTACGGCGGCCGCCGTCAAAGCCGGGCCGGCCCGGCCCTTGCGCGCCATCTGGTAGCCATCGAGCACGGTCACCACCGACGAGATTTCACCCGGCAGGTTGACCAGAATGGACGTGGTCGAGCCGCCGTAGGCTGCCCCGTAGTAGATGCCGGCCAGCATGATGAGTGCAGAGGTGGGGTCGAGGGCGAAGGTACCGGGCAGCAGGATGGCAATGGTGGCTGTGGGCCCCAGGCCGGGCAGGATGCCGATCAGCGTGCCCAGCAGGCAACCGATGAAGGCGTAGGCCAGGTTGTGCCAGGTCAGGGCAACGCTGAATCCGAGCGCCAGGTGTTCGAAGATGTCCATGGGGTGTGTCCTGGAGGGTGTGTCGGGGCGTCAGGTGCCCAGAAACGGTGGCCACGTCAGAAATGGCATGCCCAGGCCCCATACGAACACCAGCCAGCTGCCTGCAGTGAGCGCGGTGGCCAGGATCAGGGCTTCGCGCCAACGGAATTCGTGCCCGGCCCGCGCGGCGACCACGATCAGTACGAAGGTCGCGAACAACAGGCCAAAGGCCGGGATCCCCAGGGCCGGCCAGCCGCCCAGAAGAATGCCGAACAGCACATTGGCCAGAACCACATGCAGCACGGGCCACCAGCGCCAGCGCCCGATGGGTTCATCCGGCTGGCGCAGCGCAATGGCCCTGATGCACAGGATGAGCCCGATCAGGGCCAGCAGGATGCTGCACAGCAGTGGAAAATACCCGGGCCCCATGTGGGCGCTGGTCCCCAGACGGTAGCCCAGGGCACCCCAGCCAAAGCCCGCCGCCAGCACGATGAACAACAAGCCCGAGAAAAAGTCCTTCTGGCTCTTGATATGCACGATGTCTATCCTGTGGGTGGACAGGCTGTGAGTATATCGAAAGCCGTTTCCCGGTGCAGTCCTTTATAATGTCGGGCCTGCGCCGCTTTGGCACCGAGCCTGGGCCTCCTTAGTTAAATGGATATAACTTTCCCCTCCTAAGGGAAGATTGCAGGTTCGATTCCTGCAGGAGGCGCCAATGGTAGTGCAGCCAGCCCGACTTGGGCAGGAAGACGCGGCTATTGGTCTGATCGAGCTTGATCTGTTTGGTGTGGGGATAACGAAAAGTGTCTTTCCACGCCCTGAGGGACGTGGTTTGCCGCGCTCCTGATCAGAACAAGGTCTTGTCTCATTGCTGGAAAATTCCCTTACGGCTATGATTATTTGGAAGGTGATGCAACAGTGCGTGCCAATCGCAAGGAGAGGTGATCATGTATAAGACACATGGATTTGGCGTGAGGCCATCCAGAGGATCGCCCTCGCCGATTGAGGCAAAAATCACGGACACAGAGGTCATCAGCGCCCAGGAGTTTGTGCGCATTATGCGCGAACGCCCGCAAGATGTGGTTTCCTCGACGTTCTGCCCGCCTGCACCTGGCGGCGCCTCGTTTGGCTCGTTTCGAGTCAAGTTCTCTAAGGCGCGTTTAGTGCCAGGCGTCTAAAGTAGCTGATCCTCAAGAGCCGCGCCAACAGGCTGGGCTGAAGCTGCCCGATAGAGCTGGGCTTGAGCATTTTTTTCGTGCCCAGGAAAAGGAAGCGGAGGCGCGCATTTTGGAGGCGCAGAATCAAGCGCAGCAAAATGATGCAAATCTTCAGATCGCGCTAGCGAGTATCGACGCCCAAGCAAAAGATCGACAGGACAACCGGGCTCAGTACAGCCGCATACTCAAAAATCGCTACATTTTTGTGGCCGTCTGCCTTGTGGTGATTTTGCTGTTTTGTGGGTTCTCGATTGTAAGCGGAGCCACTGCACTCGTGCTTGACATCATGAAGATCGGTGCAGGCTTGATCTCTGGCGCCATAGGTGGCTATTTTGCAGGAAAAAACGTGAGCGTCGCGCACCGTTCGCAGGACAGCGACAAGTAGCCCAGTTGTTCGAAATTTCCGGGTAGCGCTGCAGTGGGCGGCATGGTTGATGATCGCTGCGCAGATCCGCTCAAAATCGCTTGCACGGTAGAGCTTTGCGGCCTCGCGGGTGGCCAAATGCTCGGCCCCGCTCACGATCCGCGATACTTTGGTGCGCGTTTTTCCAGAAAAGCCTGCATTCCCTCGAGCCGGTCGTGCGTCTTGAAAAGTTCGATGACCTGCTGCTGTTCGAAGGCCAGACCTTCTTCCAGCGGGAGCTCGAACGCTGCCAGCACCGACCGTTTCGCACGCTGCACCGAAATCGGCGCGTGGCGCGTGATGCGTGCGGCGATCTCGATGGCGCGCCCCAGGGTCTGGTCGACCGGCACGACCTCGAGCACGAGGCCGGCCTCACAGGCCCTGTGCGCCGGGATCAGGTCGCCTGTGAGCACCAGATACATGGCCAGCGACTTGCCCACGGTGCGTGGCAGGCGCTGGGTGCCGCCGTCTCCAGGGATCACGCCGATGTTGATCTCGCCCTGGCCGAAGCGGGCATTCTCGCCCGCAATGATCATGTCGCACAGCATGGCCAGTTCGCAGCCGCCACCGATGGCGGGGCCGTTCACGGCCGCGATCAGGGGCTTGGAGAATTGCTGGATGGACTGCCAGCGCCCCAGGCGCTCGGGATCGCGGTACCAGTCCACACCCCGTTCGACCATCCCGGAAATATCAGCGCCTGCAGAGAAGATACGCTCGGAGCCCGTAAGGACCACGGCGCCGATCTCTGGATCGCGCTGTGCCGCATCCAGATGTCCGCACAACGTGACGATGAGTTCCGTGCTCAGCGAGTTGGCCTTGTCCGGTCGGTTCAGCCGCAGCACGAGGACACCAGGGCGAGGGGTATCCGCGAGGATCAGGCCATCGCCCGGCGCCGGGTTGCAGCCAGGGGCCGGTCCGTCACTTGAAACCTGGCTGCCTCCCGGGCTCTGCCTGTCGCCTGAGTCATGGCTGTCGCCCGGGCTCTGCCTGCTGCCTGCTGCAGGGCCGTTCTTCGTTGGTGGGGTGTCATTCATTCAGGGCACCGTCTCAGGACACCGTCGCGTACACGGTCTCTGGCGTGAGGCCGGCCTGGTCGAGCCAGTGCTGAAGGCGCGCGGGGTCGCCTGTGGATTGCAGGGGAGGGCGCACGGCGGGGTTCTCGAGCCGGCCCAGGGCGACCAGGGCTTCTTTCATGCGCGCCTGCCAGTCGATGTACGGGCGCTCGTAGAATGCCTGTACGGCTGCGTAGATGCGGTCTCCGATCTGCCTGGCGCGCGCCAGGTCGTTGCTCTGGAATGCGTCGAACAAGGCGACCTGCAGGTTGGGGATGACGCTGCCCGCGCCCGATATGATGCCCTCCACGCCCAGCGGCAGGGAGCCGAGCAGCCACGAGGAGTGCGTGGTCATGACGCGGATCGGGCGTGACAGGGCATGCAGCCTGCGCACCTGCGTTTCGTGCAGGGCCGGGTCGGAACAGAGGTCCTTGATGGCCACGATGCGGGGCACGCGCTCGCAGACTTCGATCAGCGTATCGAGCGAAAGCTGCAGGTTCGTCCATTTGGGGAACTGGAAGAGGATGATGGGCAGGTCGGTGGCGTCAGCCAGGGCCTTGTAATAGTCGATGAACAGCTGGGGCCGGTCGGCCCCGTGGAACATGAGCACATTGGGCGGAAAGGCCAGCAGGCAGGCGGCCCCGCCTGCGGCGGCCATGCGGGCCAGTTGCTGCGCGTGCCGGGTACTTTCGGAATAGATGCCGCAGATGATGGGCGTACGCTGGCCCACCACGTCCATGGTGAGATCCAGGGCGCGCTGCTGCTCGTCGAAAGACAGGGCATGGACTTCGGCGGCGTGGCCGTTGATGGTCAGGGCCGTGACACCTTCGGTTTCTGCGCAATCGCGCACGTGCTGCCGATAGGCCGCTTCATCGATGCGCATTTCGGGATCGAAGGGCATGAGCACGGCCGGAACGACACCGTGCGGCAGGTAGTTTGAAGAGGGCATTGGGGGACTCCGGTAAAAACAGGGGAACGGCTGGGTGGCACAGGCAGGGGGGCGCAGGCTATCGCGGCGGAGGTCCTGTAGTGCCACGCAAAATGAGATTGGCCTCGAGTTCGACGTGCTCGACCTCGGGCTTGCCGGACAGCCGTGCAATCAGGTGGCGGCCGGTTTCCTGGCCCATGGTGGCTGCGGGCACTTCGATCGTGGTCAGCCCGGGATGAAAATGGGCACAGAACTCCAGGTTGTCGAAGCCCACCACGGACAGTTCATCAGGCACACGGATGCCCTGTTCGGCGCATTCGGCCAGCACCCCGAAGGCCAGCACATCCGAGCCACAGAACACGGCCGTGGGCATGGGGTCGGCGGCCAGCAGCGAGCGCAGGGCCTGACGCCCGGCTGCAATCTTGTAGGGCTTTTCGATCAGGTAGCGATCGGGCAGACCCAGACCGCGTGCCGCCAGTGCCTTGCGCACGCCTTCGACACGGTCGCTGGCGCGGTCATTGTCGTGCGTGATGCCGGCGATCATTGCAATGCGCGTGTGACCGATGTCCACCAGATGGTTGATGACCTTGACGACCACGGTTTCGTTGTCGAACCCCACGCAGGAACGCTCGGAGTCGGGGCTGTAGACGTAGGTATCGACCACCGGAATCCTGCGGGCCTTGAGCAGGCTGCAGAGGTCGGGATGATGATTGCCGCCGATCAGCACGAGACCCTCGACGCCTCGCTCGATCAAGGTGCGCGATTGCCGCAGTTCTTCAGCGTGGTTGTAGCCCGACGAGGTGACCAGCAGGGAATAGCCGTGCTCGCCCAGGATTTGTTGCAATGCAGCAATCAAGTTGTTGTAGATGGCGTAATCCAGAGTCGGCAGCACCGTGCCGATCAGCCGCGAGCGACGTGAACGCAGGGCGCGCGCAGCCCCGTCAGGCATATAGCCCAGCGCATTGGCCGCATCGTGGACCCGCCTGAGCGTGGCATCATTGACGATGTCAGGTTGCGAGAGCGCGCGCGAGGCCGTGGCCACGGAGACCCCCGCCGCTCTGGCGACATCTTTCAGAGACGTGCGCCGGGTGTCCGGCCGGTGGGTTCTGGCGGCAGATTCAGTCCGTGCGGTCATTCGATACCCATTTGAGAATGTGCTGCGCAACCGCAATCGTATCGCCGTGCTGGTTGCGCACGCTGATCTCGGCCGTAGTACGCGCGCGGCTCTCGTCGGTGGCGATGATCCGGTAATCGACCGTCACGGTGTCACCGATGAGGGCCGCCTTGAGGAAACGCACCCGATCATAGCCGAGCGAGACCGGCACGGCGGTTTTCCCTTCGCTGGGCAAGCGCGCCACCATCATGGACGAGGTCGTGGACATGAACCCCATGAGCAGCACACCGTGGGCGATGCGCTGGCCATAGAAGGAATCCTGCATGTACGCCTGATTGACATGCACGGGCGCCAGGTCGCCCGTGATGCCGGCAAACAGATAGACATCGCTTTCGCTGATGGTCTTGGAAAAGCGGACGTGGTCGCCGATGTTCAGCAGGGCTGCCGGGCTTTGAGTCGGGTTGGACGACATGGTGTTCTCCTGGGGGCTGTGGCCATCGCCGGTCGTTCATTGCGGCATGGCGGGGGCAATGTTCTGCGATGAAGCATAGCAGATGTGTGATCGATTACATTTTATTCCCTAATCCATTCCTGAGCATCTCCTAGGAAAAACCCTATATTGACTGGCATGATTTCAGAATAATATGATCGTTACATGAAAACGATTGCAGTTATCTTCATACCTGTACAGCCTGAGTCCACATTTTCGATTGCGAGGCCATCCCATGTTGGGTGAAATGAAAATCCTGAGTCTTTGTCACTATCTGCAGGGCCCGGGGGCTGTGCAGTATCTTGCCGACATGGGGGCTGACGTCATCAAGCTCGAACCCCTGGGGGGCGCCTACGAGCGTGACTGGTCGGGGGCCGATGTCTACGTGGGTGGCGTCAGCGCGTTCTACCTGTGCGCCAACAAGAACAAGCGCAGTCTCACCCTCAACCTGAAGTCGGCACAAGGGCGCGAAATCTTCTTTCGCCTCATCGAGACGGTCGATGTACTGGTCGAGAACTTTCGCCCGGGCGTGCTCGACCGCCTGGGTCTGGGCTACGAACAACTGCGCCAGCGCAAGCCTGATCTGATCTATGCCTCAGCCACCGGTTTCGGCAGCACCGGCCCCATGGTAGACAAACCCGGGCAGGATCTCCTCATCCAGGCGCGTACGGGTCTCATGGCGGTCACGGGCGTGCCGTCACGGCCCACCGCAGTGGGCTGCGCCGCCGTCGATCAGCACGGGGCTGCGCTGCTGGCCATGGGCATACTCGGGGCCTATGTGCGGCGTCTGTCCACCGGCCAGGGCACTCGGGTCGAAGGCAGCCTGTTCAACGCCGGCATAGACCTGCAGGCAGAGGCGCTCACGGGCTATCTTTCCGGGGGCTTCAGGCGCGACAGGCTCGAGCACGACGAACACCTGGCGACGTGGTTCCATCAGGCGCCCTACGGCATCTACAAGGCGCGCGACGGGTTTGTGGCCATTTCCAACTCGGATCCCGTGACGCTGGCCAAGGCCTTGCAGAGCGAAGCCTTGCTCGCGCTGGCCGACACCGACCGCTTCCAGGCGCGCGACCACTACGCCCAACTGGTCGCTCAGGCCGTGGCGGGTTTCTCGCTCGCCGAACTCAGCGCCGCCTTCGATCCGCTGGGGCTGTGGTATGCCCCGGTTCAGGATTACGACGATCTGCGCAACGATCCCCAGGCCCTGCATAACCAGGTATTCCGCCACATCGAGATCAATGGCCAGGCCGGTACGTTGATCAACCATCCGCTGCGCTATGACGGGCAGGTGCCCGCGCTGCACACGGTCGCTTTGGCGGCCGGTGAGCACAGCCGCGAAATCCTGGCCCGGCTGGGCTACGGTGAGGACGAAATCGATGGCTTCGTGGCCAGCAACGTCACCACGGTGCCCAAGGCCGATGAGATACCTGTTGGCAGGGTCCAATGACTACATTAACCGAAAACCGCAGGGTGGCGATCGTCACCGGTGCCCGGCGCGGCATCGGGCGCGCGATTGCGTATGGTCTGGCCAGTGCGGGCTTTGATCTGGTGCTCAACGACATCGTCCAGGACGAGGCGGGCGCCGCCACGCTGGATGGCGTTCGCAGCCGGGGTGCCCGGGTCGAATTCGTGCATGCCGATGTCGCGGATCTGGGCTCGCACCCGCATATCGTGGAGCAGGCGTATCGGGCTTTCGGCCGCCTCGATTGCCTGGTGAACAACGCCGGTGTCCAGGTGCGCAAGCGTGGCGATCTGCTCGAGGTCACGCCAGAGCGCTTCGACGAGATCCTGGGCGTGAACCTGCGCGGCAATTTCTTTCTGACGCAGCTGGCGGCACGGCGCATGCTGGCGGATGAAGCCGCGGGGCGCCATCGCAGCATCGTGGTCCTGTCTTCTTCGAACGCACACTTGGTTTCGGTCGAGAAAGGAGAGTATTGTATTTCCAAGACGGGGCTGTCCATGATGACGAAGCTCTTTGCTGTCCGGTTGGCCGAAGCCGGCATCATGGTGTACGAGATCCAGCCTGGTCTGATTCGTACCGACATGACCGCTGAAGTGCGGGAAAAATACGGCAGGATCATCGACGAGGGCGCATCGCCCGTACGGCGCTGGGGGGAGCCCGAAGACATTGGCCAGACGGTGGTCAGTCTGGCCACGGGGGCCATTCCATTTGCCACCGGAATTTCTCTGGGTATCGACGGCGGCTTGATGATTCCCAGGCTGTAGCTGGCCGCGCCGCGCGCAGGCGCAGGCGCGGGCGCAGCAGCAGCCAACGATACTGTCATGGAGGATGGCCTATCGAACACTGAACATGCGGTCCGGATCACTCGACGGATCCACGAAACACATCCACACGTTTCTCTCAGGAGACATCAATGAAACCAATCAAGAATATCGCATTGGGGGCCATGGTCGCTGCGGTCATGCTGATCATGAGTGCGGCGGCCAATGCGCAGTCCATCAACGACATCGTCAAGCGCGGCAAGGTGCTGATCGGCGTCAACAGTGGCGCGCCTCCGTTCAGCTTCGTGGATACCGATGGCACGCCACGCGGCCTCGATGTCGACCTGGCCAACCTGATCGCCGAATACATCGGGGTGCCGGCCGAGATTTCCACCTATACCACGGCAGCACGCATTCCGGCCCTCGAAGCCGGCAAGACCGACTTCATGATCGCCACGCTGGGCGCCACGCCCGAACGCGCCAAGGTCGTCTGGTTCACGGGCTCGTACAACGTGTTCCCCCTGGTGATCGCCGCTCACAAAGCCGATTCGATGAGCAGCATGGATGACCTGGTCGGCAAGAAGGTGGCCATTGCGCGCGGCACTCCGCAAGAGTCCGCGCTGGTCAAGGCCTCTCCGGAAGGCGTGCAACTGGCCCGTTTCGATGACGACCTGACCGCCACGCAGGCCTTGCTGACCCAGCAGGTGGATGCGGTGGCCATCCCGGAGACGATTTACACCGAAGTCCTCAAGTCCCGGCCGGATGCCGACATCAAGGTCGAATTTTCCTTCCACAATGACTTCCAGTCGATCGCTGTGCGCCAGGGTTCGTTCGAACTGCTGCAATGGCTCAACACGACACTGTCGTACGTCAAGAACAATGGCGAGCTGGATGCCATTGCCATGAAATGGGTCGGCCGTCCGATGCCCAAGGACATGCCGGTCTTCTGATGCCCGCAGGGGCCGGGATACCGAAAGAGGCATCCCGGCCCGCATTCTGTACGAAGCATTCTCCGGGGTGCGCCGCATTGCGGTGCCCTTCAGTCTGCCGCAGGCGGCGTGCAATCCGTCCAACCGATCCAGAGCATCTCTACCAATGGCCTTCGATCTTCAATTCGCGCCCATTCTGGCGCACACGCCAGCGCTGCTGGATGCCTTCTGGCTGACACTCAAGCTGTCCTTTGGTGCGGTGTTCCTGGGCTGCGCCCTGGGTTTGCTGGCGAGCACGGCGCGCATCATGCTGCCGCGCTACAGCCGATGGCTGGTCGACCTGTACGTGGAGACCATCAGAAACACCCCGTTGCTGGTACAGCTCTACATCATCTTCTTTGCCCTGCCGGTGGTCGGCATACGGCTTTCGGCCGTGTATGCGGGTCTGCTTGCACTGACCATCAATCTGGGCGCCTACAGTACGGAAATCTTCCGGGCGGGGATCGAATCCATACACCGCTCGCAGATCGAGGCCGGCATGTCGCTCTCGCTGACCCGCTGGCAAGTCTTCATGCACATCATGCTCAAGCCGGCCGTGGCGCGCATCTGGCCATCGCTGGTCAGCCAGATCATCCTCACGATGCTGGGCTCCAGCATCTGTTCGTTCATCTCGGTACAGGAGATCAGCGGTGAGGCCTACACCATCCAGTCGCTGACCTACCGCAGCTTCGAGATCTACATTGTCGCTTCACTGATGTATCTGGCGCTGTCGCTGCTGCTCAAGGGCATGCTGACCGTGTTGGGGCATTACCTGTTCACGCCTCGCCGGCAGCGCCGAACCTGGTGGCCCGCAGGCACCGCCCAGAAGAGGATATCGTCATGATACGGCCCTTTGGAATGCAGGAGTTCCTGTTCCTGATCGAATCCGCCGGCTGGACGCTGCTGCTGACCCTCATCGCCTCCATTCTTGGCGGTGTGCTGGCGCTGGGCCTGGCCATTGCGCGCGTCTCTGTCCACATCGTGCTCAAAGAGGTCGCCCGGCTCTATATTTCGGTGATACAAGGGATTCCGGTGCTGATGGTGCTGTTCCTGTCGTATTACGGGCTCGCCCAGGCGGGGCTGGACCTGCCGCCAGTCATCGCGGCCTCCGTGGCCCTGTCGATCTATGCCAGCGCCTATCTGGGTGACATCTGGCGTGGGGCGATCCAGTCGGTCCATCGGCAGCAATGGGAGGCCTCTGCGTCGCTGGCGCTGACCCGCATGCAGCAATACCGCTACGTCATTCTGCCGCAATCCGTCAAGATCGCCCTGCCGCCCACGGTGGGCTTTCTGGTGCAGCTGGTCAAGAATACCTCGATCGTGTCCATTGTCAGCGTGATCGAGCTCACGCGCGCCGGCCAGCTGGTCAACAATGTGACCTTCGAGCCGTTCAAGGTTTTCATCATTGTGGCATTGATCTATCTGGCAATCTGCTATCCGATGTCACGTGCCAGTCGCTACCTGGAGGGGAAGTCGCGTGTCTATCGTAACGGTTGAGAATGTTCACAAGCGGTTCGGGCAGAATGAGGTGCTCAAGGGGGTGTCCCTCCGGGTCGAGCGCGGTCAGGTCGTGGCGCTGCTGGGACGCAGCGGTTCGGGCAAAAGCACGCTGCTGCGCTGCCTGAACGGCCTCGAGGTCATCGACAGCGGGCGCATCGAGGTGGCCGGCCACGAGATGAGCTATGAACCCGCCCGCTTGCGTGCGCTGCGCGAAGACGTGGGCATCGTGTTCCAGAGCTACAACCTGTTTCCGCACCTGTCCGTGGCCGAGAACATCATGCTGGCGCCCGGCCTGGTCAAGCGGGTCGACAAGGCAGCCAACCGCCGCCTGGCCGAGCAGGTGCTCGAGCGCATCGGCCTGCTCGACAAGATCGATGAATACCCCGACAGCCTGTCGGGCGGGCAGCAGCAGCGTGTGGCCATTGCCCGGGCACTGGCCATGGAGCCGCGCGTGATGCTGTTCGACGAGGTCACGTCGGCACTCGATCCCGAACTGACCGAAGAGGTGCTCGAGGTCATCGAGCAACTGGCGCGCGATGGCATGACCATGATGCTGGTGACGCACGAGATGAATTTCGCGCGGCGGGTGGCCAGCACGGTGGTTTTCATGAATGAGGGCACTATCTGGGAAACAGGCGAACCCGAGGCGATGTTCTCGAACCCGAAGACCAGCGAGTTCAAGGCGTTTACCCAGCGCAACGTCAAGTGACGCACCCCGATGGCCCGGCCTCGCGGCACGCCCGGCCATGCGCAGCGTGGGGCGTGCCCGGGGCGGGCAGATGTTTTCAGGGCAAGGCAACCTGCACGGTACGTGCGCCCAGGGCCGTGGTCAATACGGCGCTCGCCACACGGATCAGGTAGCCCCGCCGGCCGCCATTCAGATAGATCTGGTCGAAGTCCAGCAGGCTGGCCTCGACCCAGACCGGCATGTGCTTGCGTGTGGCAAATGGCGAGGTTCCGCCCACCTGATAGCCTGAGTGGCGCTGTGCGGTCTGCGGGCTGCATGGGGTCACTTTTTTCACGCCGATCTGGCGCGCGAGGTTCTTTGTCGAGACCTCGCAGTCGCCGTGCATCAGCACGATCAAAGGACGCGCCCGTTCGTCCTCCATGATCAGCGTCTTGGCCAGCTGGTGCAGGGGCAGGCCCAATTGTCGCGCGGCTTCATGGGCACCGCCGTGATCGACGTAGTCGTAGGGAAATTCATCGAACGGGATTGCCTGCTGGCGCAACCAGTGGCTCGCAGGGGTTTCGGACACGTGATTGGACTTGCGCATGATGTTCGAGTGTCAGTCGGGTCTTGGGCGTTGTGCATGCTGGACGGTTCAGACGATGGACGGTTCAGATGGCCGCCTTGCATGCCGGTGTCTAGCCACGAGGATGATGCCGGGCGTGCAGGCTCTTGAGCCGCTCGCGCGCCACATGCGTATAGATCTGCGTGGTGGAAATATCCGCATGGCCAAGCAGCATCTGTACGACACGCAGGTCGGCCCCGTGATTGAGCAGGTGGGTGGCGAAGGCATGGCGCAGCACGTGGGGTGACAAGGGGACGTGGATATCGGCCTGGCTGGCGTACTTGCGCACCAGCAACCAGAACGCCTGCCGCGTCATGGCAGCCGCCCGGGCGGTCACGAACAGCGCCTCGCAGGATCGGGCGCCCAGCAGTGCCGGGCGGGATGCGGCGAGGTATTGTTCGATCCAGTGGCGCGCTTCCGCGCCCAGGGGCACCAGCCGGTCTTTTGCCCCTTTGCCCATGACCACGCGGATCACGCTGTCGTTCAGGCTGGTGTGCTGCACCTGCAGCTGGACCAGCTCGCTGACCCGCATGCCCGTGGCATACAGCGTCTCCAGCATGGCCCGGTCGCGCAGGCCCAGTGTGGTCGCGGTATCGGGTGCGTTCAGCAAGGCCTCGACCTGGGCTTCGGACAGGGTCCTGGGGAAGCGGGTGGCCTGGCGCGCGCCCTGCAGGCCCTGGCAGGGATCCTGCGCACAGCGGCCGGTGCGCAGGGCCCAGACAAAATAGCGCCGCAGGGTGGCCAGGCGCCGGTTGGCCGTACTGGTACGGGTATGGGCATGTTCGGCGGCCAGCCAGGCCTGGATGTCGTGTGTGCGGGCCTGTGCCAGCTTGCCCCGTCCGCTGGCGGCCAGCCAGCGGGCAAAGGTATTCAGATCGCGACGGTAGGCCGCCAGTGTATTGGCGGCCAGCCCGTCTTCCAGCCACAGGGTGTCCAGGAAGGCATCCAGGCTCTGGTCACCCTGCTGCCGGGGTTCGGGCGCCCGTGCAGCCTCAGTGGGTTGTTTCCACTTGCTCGAGGGGCTCTTCATGGGCCGTGACTGCGGGTTTGCGCGCCCGACCCAATGGCTTTGCAGGGGGCGCTGGCACGTAGGCTACCTCGCGGGTCTCGACCATCTCCATGCCGGCTGCCGCCAGCACGGACTCGAGCTGGTCGACAACGATGGCCGCATGGCCGTTCGGATCGCTGTGCGCGGTGCCTGGCTCTTCAGCCTGCTCGGGCGCATCGCCAGCCGAGGTGGCCGCCATGACGTCGTCCTCGACGCCTGCCGTGGCCTCTGCGGTGACCGCTTCGGCCGTGATTTGCTCTGTAGTGTCTGCAACGACCGCTTCGGCCGCAATCTGCACTGTAGCGCCTGGAACAGCCGCGTCTGCGATAGCCACTTCTGCGGCAGCCCGCTCCGTGGCCTCTGCCACCATCGCCACCTGCATCTCGGCCTGGCCCGATGCAGGCGCAGCATCTGCAGGAACCGCCACTTCTGGACCTGCAGCGACTGTTTCGGGCGCGGGTGCTGCCGGCGCTTCTTGAACGGCATCCCGGTGCGCCGTCACGACACGGTCGGCGTGGTCATCACTGGCTTCGGCCGTGGTGACTGGCACTGCGGCTGCGGCGTCTTCGGGCACGCTGGAGTCCGTTTCAGGGGACGCCTGGGCTGCCGTGTCTTCGGACCCTTCGGCCGGGATTGCCCGCTGCGCGTCGGCACCGGTCTTCGCCTGCGCCTCGACTGCCGATGCTTCGGCGGTCTCGTCGGCAGGGATGATGGCGACGGCGTGGGTCACTGCAGGTTCGGGCTGCAGCACCTCGGGGTCGAAGGATGGCGTTTCGTGCGTCTGCAGCGGCTGTTCGCTGCCGCTGACACCGGCTTTCGTGCTGGCCAGGTTGTCCGTGGCTGCTTCATCCGTGGTGCGTCGGCTGCGCCGGCCGCGGCGACGGCGACGCTTGCTGCGATCCGTATCGGATGCCATATCGGATTCCGTATCGTTGTCCAGCGCGGGCCCGGCCACCTCGGTGGCTTCATCGGCCACGTCGGCCTGGATGATGTCGGTCTCTGGCGCTGGCCCAGTGGCCTGCGCCACCGGGGGTGTGGATACGGCATCCGCCGTGACTGTGGCGGCAAGGACGCTGGCGGCCGTGGCGTCTTCGGGGGTGACCGCCGCCGAGCCCTGGGTGCCTGCCAGCGCGTTTTCGTCCTGGCGCGTACGCCCGCGGCCGCGGCGGCCGCGTGAACGGCGTGCGGGTTCGCCGACCGTTTCGGATGCCGCTGCGGCGTCGGGCGCGGTGCCTGCGCTGCCGTTGCCAGTGGTGCCATGCTGCTCGGTGGCATCCTCCGGGTGGCTGCGGCGTGCCGCGCTGCGCCGGCCTGCAGGGGGCTTGCCGGCGGCGTCACGGGTTGCGACGGCCTCATCCGCCTCGGCGCGGCCTTCATGGCGATTGTCGCGCCGTTCGTTGCGGCGCCCGCCGCGTTGCCCTGAATTGCGTCTGCGCTGGCCGTTCGTGGCTTCACGTGCGGGCGTCTCGATGCTCGGGGCGGGCGCGTCGGCTGCCGCAGGCGCCGGTGTGGCCGGGGCGGCTGTAAACCAGCCCAGTATGCGCTGGATCAGGCTGCTGCCGGGGGCCGGGGCCGCCACAGCAGCGGCTGGCTGGCTGCTGGCGGCCGGCGCCTGGCGCGCCGCGCGCTCGATGTGTGGCGGGGCGGGCTGGGCGGGCTGTATGCTCTTGACCAGGGCCTCCTGGCGGGTGCCCGTATCCTGCGCCCGATGGGGTTGCCACAGGGTGCTCTGTTCGGGCTCCTGAACACGCTCGAAGCTGGCCCTGGATTCGTCCAGGCGCGGGTCATCGTGGCGCAGCCGCTCGATTTCGTGGTGCGGGGTCTCGAGTGCCTTGTTGGGGATGAGCACCAGATTGACCTTGAGGCGGTTTTCGATCTGGCTGATGTCGCGCCGCTTTTCGTTGAGCAGGAAGGTGGCCACATCGACAGGCACTTGTGCGTACAGCGCCGCCGTGCCTTCTTTCATGGCTTCTTCCTGCAGCAGGCGCAGCACGTGCAGCGCGCTGGATTCGGCATCGCGGATCACCCCGGTACCCGTGCAGCGCGGGCAGGTGACGTGCGAGCCTTCATTGAGCGCCGGGCGCAGACGCTGGCGCGAGAGTTCCATCAGCCCGAAGCGCGAGATCTTGCCCATCTGCACCCGCGCCCTGTCGAAATGCAGGGCATCGCGCAGGCGCTGCTCGACTGCGCGCTGGTTCTTGCTGTCTTCCATGTCGATGAAGTCGATCACGATCAGCCCGCCGAGGTCACGCAGGCGCAGCTGACGGGCCACTTCGTCGGCGGCCTCGAGATTGGTGCGCAGCGCGGTTTCTTCGATGTCGGCACCCCGGGTCGAGCGCGCCGAGTTGACGTCGATGGCGACCAGGGCCTCGGTGTGATCGATGACGACGGCACCACCCGAAGGTAACTGTACCGTACGCGAATAGGCGGTTTCGATCTGGTGCTCGATCTGGAATCGCGAGAACAGCGGGATGTCGTCGCGATAGCGCTTCACGCGGCTGACGTTGTCGGGCATGACCACGCTCATGAATGCGCCGGCCTGATCATGAATGTCGTCGGTGTCGATCAGGATTTCGCCGATGTCGGGCGAAAAATAATCGCGGATTGCACGGATGACCAGGCTGGATTCGAGATAGATCAGGATGGGGGCCTGGTTCTCGCGCGCTGCGGCGTCGATGGCATTCCAGAGTTGCAGCAGGTAGTTCAGGTCCCATTGCAGTTCTTCGACACTGCGACCGATGCCTGCCGTACGGGCGATCATGCTCATGCCCGAGGGGATTTCGAGCTGGTCCATGGTCTCGCGCAGTTCCTGGCGCTCTTCGCCCTCGATGCGGCGCGAGACGCCACCGCCACGCGGGTTGTTCGGCATGAGCACGAGATAGCGGCCAGCCAGCGAGATGAAGGTGGTGAGTGCCGCCCCCTTGTTGCCGCGCTCTTCCTTTTCGACCTGGATGATCAGTTCCTGGCCTTCGACCAGGGCGTCCTGGATGCGGGCGTTGCGCACATCGACGCCTTCCTTGAAGTAGCTGCGCGCCACTTCCTTGAACGGCAGGAAACCGTGGCGCTCTTCGCCATAATTGACGAAACAGGCCTCGAGGCCCGGCTCGATGCGAGTGATCACCCCTTTGTATATATTGCCTTTGCGCTGTTCGCGCCCGGCTGTTTCGATATCCAGATCAATCAGTTTCTGGCCATCGACAATGGCGACGCGTAGTTCTTCTTGGTGCGTCGCATTGAACAACATGCGTTTCATGAGCGGTATTCTCCGTGGTCAGGGTACGTCGGGTTCGACGCACGGCCACGGGTCACGGGGTGTGAAACACGGCAGTCTGCAACAGACAGGCGGGCAGGATCAGACCGTGCCCGCTATCAGGGGTGGGGGCACACGGCGCACAGAGTCGCCGGGTTCGGTCAGCAGGAGGATGGTCAGGGTCACGATGGTGATGGTTGACGGAACTTGTTTGCTGGGAACGACGGATGCCCTGTAAAAGCGGCACCCGGTGCAGAAGAGCGAGCAGAAACTTGCAGTGTCGCACACGACAGGTTGACGGTTGCCGCTGCCACCTTTGACAGACGCGGAACCATGCCGGCGACCCGGAACCCGTAGGCCGAAAGCCGGGCAGTACAATGAGACTGCTGCACAACGGAGATACAGGATCTGCGTCTCTACGTTTGGCGACTTCAGGCCATTCAAGGCTGATGCAATTATAGGCTGCTTTTCCACATGCGCAAAATGGGCGTCCCCACGGCAGACAAACCGGTCGTACGACACCTCCTGGTCGGATCTGAACAGGCGGGCCAGCGGCTCGACAACTTTCTGCTGCGCGAGTGCAGGGGGGTGCCCAAGAGCCATCTGTACAAGGCCATTCGGGATGGTCAGGTGCGGGTGAACAAGGGGCGCAGCCGGGCCGATGTCCGCCTGGTGCAGGGTGATCAGGTGCGGGTCCCGCCCCTGCGGCTGCCGGCTGCCGGGCTGCGCGCGCCGGTGCCCCCGGGCCATTTTCCCATCCTGTACGAAGATGAGCATCTGCTGGTGATCGACAAGCCTGCTGGCGTTGCGGTGCATGGCGGCAGCGGCATCTCGTTCGGGGTCATCGAACAGTTGCGGGCTGCGCGCCCGGCCGAACGCATGCTCGAACTGGCCCATCGGCTCGATCGCGAAACCTCGGGGGTGCTGCTCATCGCCCGCAGCCGCAGGGCCCTGGTTGCCCTGCATGAGATGATGCGTGCCGGCGGCGGGCGCAAGCATTATCTGGCGCTGGTGGTGGGCGACTGGGTCAACCAGCGCCAGCACATCCGCCTGCCCCTGCTCAGGTACCTGACACGCACCGGCGAGCGGCGTGTCCGGGTCGATGCGCAGGGCAAGGCGGCGCATACCATCATCACGCTGCAGCGGCGTTACGGGGGGGCCTACTCCCTGCTCGATGCCGAGTTGCGCAGTGGCCGCACGCACCAGATCCGTGTGCACCTTGCGGCGAATGGCCATCCGATTGCCGGAGACGAGAAATACGGCCCCGATGCCGTGCGCCAGGCCCTCTTTGCCCAGGGGTTTCGCCGCATGTTCCTGCATGCCGCACGGCTCGACATTCCCCACCCGGTCAGTGGTCAGCCATTGCTTCTGCGGGCGCCTCTGCCGGCCGATTGCCAGGCCCTGCTCGAACGGCTCGAACGCGAGCATCCCACCGGAGCCCATGCCCCATGAACACCCACGACGACACCGACCTGCTTCCCGTCGCGACCTATGATGCAGTCATCTTCGACTGGGACGGCACCCTGATGGATTCCACGGCCCACATCGTGGGCGCCCTGCAGGGCGCATGCCGCGATCTGGGCTTGCGCGTGCCACCTGCAGACGAAGCAGGCTGGGTCATCGGCCTGTCCCTGCAGGCGGCGCTGTACCGTCTGGTACCTGAGCTCGGGGCCGATCGCGTGGACCAGTTCATTGCCCGCTATCGCGTGCATCACACCCGCATGCTGCACCAGGTGCAGTTGTTCAGCGGGCAGGACCATTTGCTGCACGAGCTGCACACCGCCGGCGTGGTGCTTGGGGTGGCCACCGGCAAGAGCCGGGTCGGTCTGGATGCAAGTCTCGACCAGCTGGGCTTGCAGGCGCTGTTTCAGGCGACCAGAACAGCGGACGAGGCGCGTGGCAAGCCCGATCCGGACATGCTGCTGCAATTGCTCGACGAACTGCGGCTGGATCCCGGCCGCGTGCTCATGGTGGGTGATACCACCCACGACGTGCTCATGGCGCATGCCGCCGGGGTCGATAGCCTCGCAGTGGCCTATGGCGCTCATCGCCCCGAGCAACTCGAAACCGCCCGGCCCACGGCCCTGGCCTTCAGTGTCGATGACATGCAGGGGTGGGTGCGGGCGCGCACCTGTGTCGTCCCGCGCGCATAGCTCGTGCGCGGGGCCATGAGCCCGCGGGTGTCGGCCTCCCGCTGCCCCGTGATGGCCCCGCGCGCAGGGCCGGACATCAGACCCCAGGGGGGGCTAGCTGGCCAGAAACAGAAACAGCGTAGGTTTTCTGTCCAGATCGGGCCGGGCATTCTGGCGCCACTGGGCGATGCTGCGAGTCATGATGGCTTCATCCGCGCAGGTCAGGGCGCTGGCGACGCACAGGCGCGTGCCCGGATGCAGGCTGCGCAGCAGGGCATCGAACAGGGCCGCGTTGCGGTAGGGGGTTTCGATCAGGATCTGCGTCTGCGATTGCCGCCGCGATTCGGTTTCCCAGCGACGCAGGCAGGCATCGCGCTCGGGTGCCTTGATGGGCGCATAGCCATGAAAGGCAAAACGCTGGCCCTGCAGGCCGCTGGCCATCAACCCGAGCATGATGGACGACGGGCCCGTCCAGGGGACCACCCGTATGCCCAGGGCATGGGCCTGGGCCACGACCCGTGCGCCCGGATCGGCAACGGCCGGGCAACCCGCCTCTGACACCAGGCCCAGATCGGCGCCCGCAGGCATCCCCTGCAACCAGTGGCGAATCTGCGCATCGCCCGTGTCGGCCCGCAAGACCTGGATGTCGATTTGCGCCAGGGGAATGGCGGTCTCGAGCTGTTTCAGGAAGGCGCGGGCTGACTTGGCGTTTTCGGCAATGAAATGCCGCAGCTGGACGGCGATTTCCTGGGCGTGGCGCGGCAGCCAGCGATCGGGGGGGCTGTCGCCCAGGCCCACCGGGATCAGGTGCAGGGTGGTCATGGCGTGCGGGGTGGGGGGCTGAGAGGATCGAGACCAAAATGGCGCAGCATGCGGCACAATGCCATCAACGGCAGGCCGATGAGCGCCGTGGGGTCTTCGCTGCGGATCGATTGCATCAGGGCGATACCCAGTTTCTCGACCTTGGCGCTGCCAGCCGTGTCCCAGGGCTTCTCGGCGTGCAGGTAATAGTGGATCTGGGCATCGGTGAGCGGCAGGAAATCACACTCGGTGGCGATCGTGTCGCATTGTTCCCGTGTGCCCCGGCGTACGCAGACGGCGGTATGAAATCGTACGGTCTGTCCGCTGAATTGCCGCAACTGGGCAAAGGCCGCGTTCTGGTTGCCCGGCTTGCCGATGGCCATGCCGCCGAATTCGGCCACCTGATCCGAACCGATCACCAGCGCATCGGGTGCCGTTCGGGCCACATGCCCGGCTTTCTGGACAGCCAGCCGCAAGGCCTGGGCTTGCGGTGTTTCACCGGGCTGGCGGGTTTCGTCGATATCGGGTGCCCGTACTTCGAAGGCCAGTTGCAGGCGCTCGAGCAGGCTGCGCCGATAGGGTGAGCTGGAGGCGAGGATCAGTTGCATGTTCGTGATTTTATCAAGTAACATGCTATGTTTTCCTTTATGGCTAAAGCCATGGTGATCGATTCGATTGCCTTTGCCCGTTTGGGGCACGAGCTTTCGGGCACGCTTCAGGTGGGCAGCTGCAGTCGGCTGTGCCAGGGGTTGCCGTCGCCGCAGGCTGGCTCGGTGGTCTGGTCGCTTGCCGGGCGTCACGAGCCCGGTGCAGACGGGGCCTGGCTCGACGTTCGCGCGCAGGGGTGCGTACGTGCAGTGTGTCAGCGCTGCCTGCAACCCTTTGACCTCGAGCTGCGGGTGCACCGGTCCCTGGGTCTGGTCGAAAGCCAGAGCCAGCTCGATGCCATGGACGCGCTCCAGACAGAAGACCCCGACACCGAGTACATGCTCGCAGAGGCGCATCTCGAGGTGCTCGAACTGATCGAAGACGAGCTCATCCTGGCCATGCCGTTTGCCCCGCATCATGAACATTGCCCCGCGCCGATGCCCGGTGGCGCTGCACCAGAAGACGGCCGGAAGTCGCCTTTCGCGGTGCTCGCCACGCTGAAGCACGGGAAAAACTGAACGCATTATTTTCAACCCAGGGGTCTGCCCATACCAGCGGGCAGCCCGGATCACAGGAGTCATCATGGCTGTCCAGCAAAACAAGAAGAGCCCATCGCGGCGTGGCATGCATCGTTCGCATGATTCTCTCGCCGTGCCTGCCACGGCCATAGAGCCCACCACGGGCGAACTGCACCTGCGTCACCACATCAGCCCCAATGGCGTGTATCGTGGGCGCAAGGTCATCCAGACCAAGAACGACGACTGATCCAGCCGCTCTGCGCCGAACGGATGCCTGAACGTCGCGTCTGCATCGCCATCGACTGCATGGGCGGTGATCATGGGTTGCCGGTCACGGTGCCGGCCGCCGTGGCCTTTGTTCGCGCGCACGCCGATGTGCGTTGCCTGTTGGTGGGTGATGAATCCCTGATTGCGGCCGCGTTGCAGGATCAGGCGGCGCCGCATGGCGCATTCGAGGTCATTCATGCGTCCGAGATCGTGACCATGCATGATTCGGTCGAGATTGCCCTGCGGCGCAAGAAGAACTCGTCCATGCGACTGGCGGTCCAGGCTGTCAAGGACGGCCAGGCACAGGCCGCCATATCGGCCGGCAATACGGGTGCCTGGATGGCCATCTCGCGCTACGTGCTCAAGACGCTCGATGGCATCGACCGGCCTGCCATTGCGACCGCGCTGCCCAATCAGGCGGGCGGCGCCACGACGGTGCTCGATCTGGGGGCCAATGTCGACTGTTCGGCCGAGCATCTGCTGCAGTTCGGCCTCATGGGGGCCGCCCTGGTCTCCACGGTCGATCGCAAGGCCCAGCCGGTCGTGGGGCTGCTCAACATCGGTGAAGAACTCATCAAGGGCAACGAGGTCGTCAAGCAGGCGGCCGAGCTGTTGCGGGCCAGCGGCCTGAATTTCCACGGCAATGTCGAGGGCGACGATATCTTCAAGGGCACGGTCGACGTGGTCGTGTGCGATGGGTTCGTGGGCAATGTGGTGCTCAAGTCCATCGAGGGCCTGGCGCGCATGATCGGCACCATGATGCGCGAAGAATTCCATCGAAACCCGCTCACCAAGGCCGCTGGCCTGGTGGCGACACCCGTGCTGCAGCGCTTCCGCGCCCGGGTCGACAATCGCCGCTACAATGGTGCGGCTTTGCTGGGGCTGCGCGGGATCGTCATCAAGAGTCACGGGTCGGCCGATGTCTATGCATTTGGCCAGGCGCTGATGCGTGCCCGGGAGGCCGTGCTCAATGGCCTGCTTGAAGGCACTGTCCAGCGCCTCGATGTTTTGCGCAGCCAGATGTTGCCGTCCGTGCGAGGCGACGCCGGGCTGTCCTCCTAGTCTCTTTTGGAACCGATCATGCCGTTTGCCAGGATCACAGGAACCGGCGGCTATCTGCCCCCCCGTATCGTCACCAACAATGATCTGGCTGCCGATCTGGCTGCACGGGGTATCGAAACATCCGACACCTGGATTGTCGAGCGCACGGGCATCCATCAGCGCCATATCGCCGAACCGGGCGTAAAGACCAGCACGCTGGCCACGGCTGCGGCCCGGGCTGCCCTCGATAGCGCGGGGCTGCAGGCGGGCGACATCGATCTCATCATCGTGGCCACGTCCACGCCCGACTTCATCTTTCCCAGCACGGCCTGTCTCGTGCAGGCCAATCTGGGTGTGGGCGGTGCTGCGGCATTCGACATCCAGGCCGTATGCAGCGGGTTTGTCTATGCTCTGGCCACGGCCAATGCGTTCATCCGGTCGGGGCAGGCACAGCATGCGCTGGTCATCGGCGCCGAAGTCTTCTCGAGCATCCTCGACTGGAATGATCGCCGCACCTGCGTGCTGTTTGGCGATGGCGCAGGCGCCGTCGTCCTCAGTGCCGCCGAAGCGCCGGGCGTTCTGGCCACCAGGCTGAACGCCGACGGGCGTCAGCAACACATTCTGTGCGCGGCCGGAACGGTCGAGGCGGGCAAGGTCACCGGCGACCCATTCCTGCGCATGGATGGCCAGGCCGTGTTCAAGCTGGCTGTGAACTCCCTGGTGCAGTCGGCACGCGACGTATGCGCGCAAGCAGGCATAGCCATCGACGATATCGACTGGATGGTGCCCCATCAGGCGAACATTCGTATACTGAACTTCATCAGCCGCCGGTTGGGTCTGTCCGACGAGCGTCTGGTGGTCACGCTCGATCGGCACGCCAACACGTCAGCCGCCAGCGTGCCGCTCGCGCTTGATGTCGCCTGCCGCGATGGCCGCATCCGCGCTGGCCAGACCGTGCTGCTGCAGGGGGTGGGTGGCGGTTTCACCTGGGGCTCGGTGCTGGTCAGGATTTAAGGTTCGACTCATGAAGATTGCGTTCGTATTTCCCGGTCAGGGCTCGCAGAGTGTCGGCATGATGGCTGCCTGGGGCGGCAACGATGCCGTGCGCAGCACCCTGCAGGCCGGCGATCAGGCATTGGGTGAAGATCTCTCCGGCCTCATGGAGCGCGGGCCGGCCGACGCACTCAACCTGACTGCCAACACGCAGCCGGCCATGCTGCTGGCCTCCGTGGCCGCATACCACGCCTGGTTGCAGGCGGGCGGGCGCCCGCCGGATCTGGTCGCGGGGCACAGCCTGGGCGAGTATTCCGCCCTGGTGGCGGCCGGGTCCCTCGATCTGGCCGATGCCCTGCGTCTCGTGCGGGTGCGTGCAAATGCCATGCAGTCGGCCGTACCGGTGGGTGAAGGCGGCATGGCGGCCATTCTGGGTCTGGCTGACGAAGTCGTTGCCCAAGTGTGCCATGAGGCCGCGGATGGCGAGGTCGTCGAACCCGTCAATTTCAATGCGCCCGAGCAGGTCGTGATCGCGGGTCATGCCGCCGCGGTCCAGCGTGCCTGCGAACGGGCGCGTGCAGCCGGTGCCAGGCGGGCGCTGCCTTTGCCGGTCTCGGCACCGTTTCACTCGAGTCTGCTCGAGCCGGCAGCCGCCGTGCTGCGCAACGCGCTGGCCGAATTGCCCTTGCATGCGCCCGGCATGCCTTTGGTCAATAATGTCGATGTCGCCAGCCCACAGGATCCGCAGGCCATTCGCGACGCGCTGGTGCGTCAGGCCTGGCACCCGGTCCGCTGGGTCGAAGTCATCCAGGCCTTGAGGCAACGGGGGGTGGGCCACGTGGTCGAATGTGGCCCGGGCAAGGTTCTTGTCGGGCTGATCAAGCGGATCGATCGCGATATGCAGACGTACAACATCAATGATCCGGCGTCCCTCAGGCAGACGCTGGACGCTCTCGGAGGCTGACATGTCAGATGCTGTTCTGGCGGGCAGGATTGCCCTGGTTACGGGGGCCTCGCGCGGTATCGGCCGTGCGACGGCGCTCGAGTTGGCGCAGGCTGGCGCCACGGTGGTGGGTACCGCCACCACGGAATCCGGTGCCCAGGGCATTCGCGAGGCACTGGCGGCTTACGGCGGGCGGGGCATGGTGCTCGATGTCACCGATGAGGCCGCGTGTGACGCGCTGCTGGCTGAACTCGCCGCCGAAGGCGCGCCCCATATACTGGTCAACAATGCCGGCATCACCCGTGACGGCCTGATCCTGCGCATGAAGGACGAAGACTGGGCCGCAGTGCTGCAAACCAATCTGGCTGCCGTCTTTCGCCTGTGCCGGGGGGTCGCCAGGGTCATGATGAAGGCGCGCTGGGGCCGTATCATCAACATCACGTCGGTCGTCGGCTACAGCGGCAATCCGGGCCAGGCCAATTATGCGGCCTCCAAAGCCGGCGTGGCAGGCCTGTCGCGTTCGCTGGCCGCCGAACTCGGCAGCCGAGGCATTACGGTCAACTGTGTGGCGCCCGGTTTCATCGATACCGACATGACGCGCGCACTGAGTGATGCGCAGACGGCTGCCATTCTGCAGCAGATCCCATTGGGACGGCTGGGGTCGCCCGCCGAGGTCGCGTCTGCCGTGGCCTGGCTGGCCAGCCCCCAGGCCGCGTATGTCACCGGTACAACGGTGCATGTCAATGGTGGCATGTACATGTAGGGTGGCCGCTACAGATGCGCGCCGACTAAGGTAAAATCCGTCAAAAGTTTTTTCATTCCCTTCCCGCAGCCCGGTTCCTGAAGTTTGGCTATAATTCGCGGGGTTTTCCCAAACTGGAGATATGCATGGAAAGCATCGAACAGCGCGTCAAGAAGATCGTCGCTGAGCAACTCGGCGTCAACGAAGCCGAGATCAAGAACGAGTCTTCCTTCCTTGACGACCTCGGTGCCGATTCGCTCGACATGGTCGAACTCGTAATGGCCCTCGAAGACGAATTCGAAACCGAGATTCCCGACGAGGAAGCTGAAAAAATCACCACGGTGCAGCAGGCGATCGATTACATCACGTCGCACAGCAAGCAGTAATCCCTCCCGTCCCGGCCGCCCTGGCGGCCGTATCAGGTCAGGCGGTTCATGGCGGGTCGAGTTCGGGCGCAGGCTGCATTGCTGTCCGGTACCTGCCAAGGGCCGCCTTTCCCATTTACAGGAGTCCATCGTGAAGCGACGCGTCGTGATCACTGGCCTGGGTATCGTTTCGCCTGTCGGCAACGACGTGCAGACTGCATGGGGAAATATCCTGGCAGGCCAGTCCGGCATCGGGCCGGTTACGCGCTTTGATGCATCCGTACTCAACAGCCAGATCGCCGGCGAAGTCAAGGATTTTGACATCACCGGGTATGTGCCCGCCAAAGAAGCCCGGCAGATGGATACCTTCATCCATTATGGGGTGGCTGCCGGCATCCAGGCCTGGCGTGATTCAGGTCTCGAGATCGACCGCGAAGATGCCGATCGCATCGGGACCATCATTGGCTCGGGCATCGGCGGGCTGCCGCGTATCGAGGAAACCCAGGCCGAATTCCTGCAGCGCGGCGCGCGCCGCATCTCGCCCTTTTTCGTGCCGGCCTCGCTCATCAATCTCATTTCGGGGCAATTGTCGATCCTGCTGGGTCTCAAGGGGCCCAGCTACGCGGTGGTTTCGGCCTGTACCACGGGCCTGCACTGTATCGGCGATGCGGCGCGCCTGATCGAATACGGCGATGCCGATGCGATGGTGGCGGGTGGTGCGGAAAGCTCGGTGTCGCCGCTGGGCATGGGCGGGTTTGCCGCCATGCGTGCCCTGTCCACACGCAATGATGATCCGGCAGGTGCCTCGCGCCCATTCGATCGTGACCGTGATGGGTTCGTACTGGGCGAAGGGGCCGGGGTGCTGGTTCTCGAAGAGCTCGAACATGCGCGCAGGCGTGGTGCGCGCATTTATGGCGAATTCCTTGGCATGGGCATGAGTTCGGACGCACACCATATCACCAGCCCCGACCAGGATGGCCCCCGGCGCGGCATGCTGCATGCCTTGCGCAACAGCGGGGTCAATGCCGATGACATCTCTTACGTCAATGCGCATGGCACGTCCACACCGCTTGGCGACAAGAACGAAACCTGCGCCCTCAAACTGGCCTTTGGTGATCACGCGCGCAAGCTGGTGGTCAATTCCACCAAATCCATGACAGGTCATCTGCTGGGCGCAGCCGGCGGTATCGAAGCGGTGTTCACCACGCTGGCTGTCCACCATCAGGTGTCGCCTCCCACCATCAATCTGGTTCATCAGGATCCCGAATGCGATCTGGATTACTGTGCCAATCAGGCGCGCGATCTCGACATCCATGTGGCCTTGTCCAACTCGTTTGGCTTTGGCGGCACCAATGGCTCGATGATCGTCGGGCGGTTCTGATCGCGCCCGGCCAGGCAGGCGGCACAAGGGGCGCCGGGGCAGGCGCGTCTCATGGCTGAACGGGATGTGGATCAGGCGCTGGTCCGACGGGTGCAGGGTGGCGAGCGCCAGGCATTCGACCTGCTGGTCATCAAATACCAGCGCCGCATCATGCGCCTGCTGGCCCGCCTGGTGCATGATCCTGCCGAAGTCGAGGACCTCGCCCAGGACGTCTTCATCAAGGCCTGGCGTGCCTTGCCGCAATTCCGGGGTGAAAGCGCGTTCTATACCTGGCTCTACCGCATTGCGCTGAACACGGCGCGCAACTGGCTGGCCACCCGCAAGCGCCAGCCGATCCGCGTGGATGCCCCTGAAAACGAGGACGGCGAAACTTTTTCAGCCGATGACAGCCTAACTGATTACACCACGCCCGAGTCGGCCGCGGTCAGCCGCGAGATCGTGGATACGATCAACCACACGATCGAGGATCTGCCCGAAGACCAGCGTACTGCCATCGTACTGCGCGAAATCGAAGGGATGACTTATGAAGAAATTGCCCAGATCATGCAATGCCCTGTCGGAACCGTTCGCTCACGCATCTATCGTGCGCGTGAAGCGATTGCCCACCGCCTGCGCCCAGTGCTCGGAAATGGCGCTGACCGCCGCTGGTGATGGGGGGCATTGATGGAAGCGCACACACCTCATGACCTGGACCACCTGGCCCCCCGGGACACCGACTGGGAGGCCAATATCTCCGCCTGGGTCGATGGCGAGGCCGACCTGCGTGCCGAAGAGCTCGACAATCCGTACGGGCGGCAGGTCTGGGATACCTATCATCTGATTGGCGATGTCATGCGCAGTGCCGACCTTGCGATACGTCCATCGGATCGCTTCTATGCCAGGCTGTCGGCAGCCGTGGCCGCCGAACCGGTCGTTGCCACGTCCGTCGCCTGGTGGCGCAGGCCAGCGGCCCGCCAGACCTTTGCGGGGCTGGCCATGGCTGCAGCCGTGGCGTCGGTGGTCTGGGTCAACTGGTCTGCGCTGCTCGGGCCGCAGCCGGTTGATACGGCGCCACGTCTGGCCCTGGCGACCGACGTGGAACCGGCACCGCTCACGGGCACGGATGTCAGGCTCGATGGCTATATGGCGGCGCATCGGGCCATGACGGGCGGCGCACCCATACGGCAGGTGGCCTTCGATCCCATGGGGCAGCACTGATGTCGGGTCTCTGCCTGGGTTTTCGTCTGGGGGTGCTGCTCTGGCTGGGCAGCCTGGTGCCGCTTGCCCAGGCCCAGGACACCTTGCCCGCGGATCATCCGCTGAGCGCGCTGACCCAGATCCAGAACGCGGCACGTACGCTGGATTATGCCGGCATCACGGTCTACCAGCAGGGCCGCAGCCTGCAGGCCGCTCAGCTTGTCCATTGGGTCGATGGCTCGGGTGAACGCGAACGGTTCGAAACGCTCGATGGCGTGCCGCGCGAGTGCCTGCGCGAGAACCGCAGCGAGCAGTGCCTGTATCCCGATCAACGGCTGGTGGTGCATCGCACGGTGGGCGCCGACCACTTTCCGGCGCTGCTGCAGGCAGACCCCGGGCTGATTAGCCAGCATTATGAGTGGCGCCCTGCATTGGGTACCTATCGCGTGGCCGGGCGCGATTGCATGGTGTCGGAACTGGCGGCGCGTGATACCCTGAGATACAGCTATCGTTTATGCACCGATCTCGAGAACCATCTGCTGCTGCGCACGCAAACGTTCGATCAGCATGGCCACCTGGTCGATCAGCTCGCGTTCAGCCGGCTCAAGCTCAGCCCGGACATCAAGCCGGCCGACATGGCGTCCCGGCATGACGTGCAAGGCTGGACGGTTCACCAGGAAATCCATCGCAGCGTCGATCTTCTGGCACAGGGCTGGCGCTTTGCACTGCCGCCCGGTTTCAGGCCACAGGCCGAAATCACCTATCAGGCAAACGCCGGGCAAAGCGTCGATCAGCTGGTGATATCCGACGGATTGGCGGCCATTTCCATTTTTGTTGAAACCTTTGATCCTCAAAGGGATCAAAACCTCCAGGAAGGCAGTTTGCGCCAGGGTGCCATCAACATCTATCGCATGCGCCTGGCGACATACTGGCTCACGGCCATGGGCGAGGTACCGGCGCAAACGGTGCGCGACGTGGTTCATGCGGCCCAGTATGTGTCCAAAACTGTTCGTTGATCATTTCACAGCAAGGAGAATCGAATGATTCTGTCTTATTCAGGCAATTCTGGTTCGTCCACACTGGCCCGCTGGGTGGCTGGCACGGTCGCCAGCCTGGCCCTGGTCTTCAGTGTGCCTGGTGGGGTTGCACAGGCCCAGGACAACACAGCGCAGGTGGCGTTGCCCGACTTCACCCGGATCGTCGCCGAAACAGAGGGTTCGGTGGTCAATATCCGCACGACCGAGACGGTTCCCGTGCGAGGCGGCGCGCGAGGCCCAGGGGCGGATCCGTCCGAACTCTTCCGGTGGTTCTTTGGCCCCGATTTCAATCCGCCGGGCTTTGGCCAGGCGCCGCGTACACCGGGCCAACCACAGCCGCGCGAGCGTACGGTGCCGCGCGGCATCGGTTCGGGGTTCGTCATCTCCAAGGATGGCTACGTGCTGACCAACAACCATGTCGTCAACAATGCCAATGACATCTTCGTCACGATGACCGATGGTACCGAATACACTGCCAAGGTCATCGGAACGGACGCGCGCACCGACATCGCACTTTTGAAGATCGATGCCGACGGCCTCAAGCCGCTGCCGATTGGCGACTCCGATGAACTCAAGAAGGGCCAGTGGGTGCTCGCGATCGGTTCACCCTTTGGTCTGGATTCCACCGTCACGGCGGGCATCATCAGCGCCATCAATCGCGATACCGGTGACTATCTGCCGTTCATCCAGACCGATGTGGCCGTCAACCCGGGCAACTCGGGCGGGCCGCTGATCAATCTGGATGGCCAGGTGGTGGGCATCAATTCGCAGATCGTTTCGCGCAGCGGTGGTTTCATGGGCATTTCGCTCGCCATCCCCATCGATGAGGCGCTGCGCGTGGTCGAGCAGCTCAAGGCGCATGGCAAGGTCACGCGCGGGCGCATCGGTGTACAGATCACCGAAGTCGCTGATGACGTGGCCAAGGCCCTGGGCCTCGACAAGGCCAAGGGCGCCATGGTCAGCAATGTGGATCCGGACGGCCCTGCTGCCAAGGCCGGGGTGCATGCGGGCGATGTGATCCTGAACTTCAATGGTCACGAAATCGATCATATGGCCGATCTGCCACGCCTCGTGGGTGCCACGCAGCCCGACACCAGGACCACGCTGAAGGTCTGGCGCAAGGGCAAGACGGTCGAGCTCAAGGTCAAGGTCGGCGAACTCACCGAAGAGCAATCCAGCGGCCCTGCGCAGAATGAAGGCCCGGCGACCGACAGCACGGTCGACCGCCTGGGCCTGCGCGTCCAGTCCGTGCCCGATGGCGATACCCAGGGCGTGCTGGTGGATCTGTCCGAAGGGGCGGCGGCCGAGTCCGGCATCGAACCGGGAGATATCATCCTGCGCATCAATGACAGCGATATCCACAATCCCAAGCAGTATGCCGAGATCGTCGCCAAACTGGATGAGTCGCGTCCGGTCGTCGTACTGGTCAGCCGCGATCAGCAATCACAGTGGGTGATCGTCAAGCCCGAGTGAGCCTGATCCGATCCCATTGCCAAAACGGCTAAAATGAAGAAAGAACGAGAAGGGGGCGCCCGCGGCGTTCCCTTTTCTTTTTTCTTTCTTGGGTAACGTATGGACCACATCCGCAACTTTTCCATCATTGCGCACATCGATCATGGCAAGTCCACTCTGGCCGATCGCCTGATCCAGCGTTGTGGCGGCCTCCAGGATCGCGAAATGTCGTCCCAGGTGCTCGATTCGATGGATATCGAGCGCGAACGCGGCATCACCATCAAGGCGCAGACGGCGGCACTGCAGTATCGCGCGGCCAACGGGCAGGTCTATCACCTGAATCTCATCGACACGCCCGGCCACGTCGATTTTTCATATGAGGTCAGCCGCTCATTGTCGGCCTGCGAGGGGGCCTTGCTGGTGGTCGATTCCACCCAGGGGGTCGAGGCGCAAACGGTCGCGAATTGTTATACCGCCATCGATCTCGGGGTCGAGGTGGTGCCGGTGATCAATAAAATGGATCTGCCATCGGCTGATCCCGATGCGGCCGCCGCCGAGATCGAAGACGTCATCGGCCTGGATGCCTCGGCGGCCATACGGGCCAGCGCCAAGACCGGGCAGGGGATCGACGACATTCTCGAGGCCATCGTGCACCGGATCCCGGCGCCTCGGGGGGATCCGGGCGGGGCTCTGCAGGCGCTGATCATCGATTCCTGGTTCGACAACTACGTCGGTGTGGTGATGCTGGTGCGCATCGTCAACGGGGTGCTGCGACCGCGTGACAAGATCCTGCTGATGGCGACAGGGGCCACGCATCTGTGCGAACAGCTGGGTGTGTTCACGCCGAAATCCGAGCCTCGAGAGCAGTTGGCCGCAGGTCAGGTGGGCTTCGTCATCGCCGGTATCAAGGAACTCGAACACGCCAAGGTGGGTGACACCATCACCTTGGCGGGCAAGCCCGCGTCCAGGCCACTGCCCGGTTTCAAAGAGGTCAAGCCTCAGGTCTTCGCGGGGCTTTATCCGGTCGAGTCCAGTGCCTATGACCAGCTGCGCGATTCGCTCGAAAAGCTCAAGCTCAACGATGCCTCGCTGCTGTTCGAGCCCGAAGTCTCCCAGGCCCTGGGTTTTGGCTTTCGCTGCGGCTTTCTGGGCCTGCTGCACATGGATATCGTGCAAGAGCGCCTCGAGCGCGAGTTCGACATGGACATCATCACCACCGCGCCCTCGGTGGTCTACGAGGTCCTGGTGCGCGACGGTTCGGTCGTCATGGTCGACAGCCCGGCGCGCATGCCCGAACTCGGGCACATCGTCGAAATCCGCGAGCCGATCATGACAGTGACCCTGTTCATGCCGCAGGAATATGTCGGTCCGGTGATGTCCCTGTGCAACAATCGCCGCGGTGTGCAGCTCAATCTCAGTTACCATGGGCGGCAGGTGCACTTGGCCTATGAAATTCCGCTGGCCGAGATCGTGCTCGATTTCTTCGATCGCCTCAAGTCGGTTTCGCGGGGTTACGCGTCCATGGATTACGAATTCAAGGAATACCGCGTGGCCGATGTCGTGCGCGTCGATCTGCTCATCAATGGCGACCGGGTCGATGCGCTTTCCATGATCGTGCACCGGGCCAATGCCCGCCCGCGTGGGCGTGAAGTGGTCACCCGCATGCGCGGCCTGATCCCCCGGCAGATGTTCGACATCGCCATCCAGGCGGCCATAGGCGCCGAAGTGGTGGCCCGCGAGAACGTCAAGGCCCTGCGCAAGAACGTGCTGGCCAAGTGTTATGGCGGCGACATCTCGCGCAAGCGCAAATTGCTCGAAAAACAGAAGGCAGGCAAGAAACGCATGAAACAGGTCGGCAACGTCGAAATTCCCCAGGAAGCCTTCCTCGCCGTGTTGCAGGTTGACGACAAATGAACTGGGACTTTGCTCTGCTGCTCTTTGTGGCGCTGGTGGTCACCGGGCTCGTCTGGCTGCTCGACAGACTGGTCTTGCGGGGTCGCAGGCAGCAAAGGGCCGAGGCCGCCGCGCAGGCCTGCCGCAACAATGCGGCAGGCCTCGACGAGGCCACCCTCGAAGCCGAGTGCAGGCAGGTGCGCGAGCGTGCAGTGAAGGCGCCCTGGTGGGTCGAATACGCGATCAGCTTCTTTCCCGTGATCCTGTTCGTGTTTCTCCTGCGCTCGTTCGTTGTCGAGCCATTTCGCATCCCGTCGGGCTCGATGCTGCCAACGCTCGAAAATGGCGACCTGATTCTGGTCAATAAATATGAGTATGGTATCCGTCTGCCGGTGGTGAACCGCAAGATCCTCGATCTGGGTTCACCGCAACGGGGTGATGTCGTGGTATTTCGCTATCCTGTGGATCCCGCTGTGGATTACATCAAGCGGGTGGTGGGCCTGCCTGGTGACGTGGTCGAATATCGCCACAAACAGCTGTACCTGAACGGCTCGCCGGTGCCGCGCACGCGCGACGGCGACTTCTACGAACCGGACCGGGCCAATTATGTCGCCCAGTACCTCGAGCAGCTCGGCACCGTATCACACCGTATCCTGCTCAATACCCAGGCTTCACAGGATCTCATGCCGATCACGCGCTTCCCTGATTTTTCCGATTGCTCATATCGTGCAGGCGGCGTGCGCTGCACCGTGCCACCCGGGCACTATTTCGTCATGGGTGACAACCGCGACAACAGTCTGGACAGCCGCTATTGGGGGTTCGTGCCGGATCGCAATCTCGTCGGCCGGGCGTTCTTCATCTGGATGAACTTCAGTGCCCCGAGCCGTATCGGCAGGTTTCACTGATGGCCTCGCTCGGCCAGCTGCAGGACGCCCTGGGCCATCCATTCCAGAACCCCGCGTTGCTGATCCAGGCGCTGACGCATCGCAGCCATGGCAAGCCCAACAATGAGCGGCTCGAATTCCTGGGAGACTCCGTACTGAATTTCGTCGTGTCCACCCTCCTGTTTGCCGAGCACGAACGGATGGATGAAGGCGCACTATCGCGCTTGCGCGCCAATCTGGTCAAGGAATCCAGCCTCGCCGAGATCGCCGTCGACCTGGGCCTGTCCGACCACCTGCGCCTGGGCGAGGGTGAGCTCAAGAGCGGTGGTTTCAGGCGGCCTTCGATTCTGGCCGACGCCCTCGAGGCCATACTGGGGGCCATTTATCTGGATGGTGGCCATGCGGCGGCCCGGCGTACGATCGAGCGCCTGTACCGGCCTGTGCTGTCCCGGCTGGGCCAGGATGACGTGGGCAAGGATGCCAAGACCCAGTTGCAGGAACTGCTGCAGGGCTACGGCCACCCCTTGCCGGTCTACGATGTGCTCACCACGCATGGCGCAGCGCATGAACAGACATTCGATGTGGTGTGCCATGTCGAGCCGCTGGATGTGCACGAGCAGGCATCGGGGCCGAGCCGGCGCAGCGCCGAACAGGCCGCCGCGGCACGGGTACTGGCGCAACTGCGCACACGCGGGTCCTTGCGCAGGAAGGCCACCGGGCGGCGCCGGAACGTGGCGTCGCCCGAATCTCATTCGAGTACATCCCATGACTGACGCTGCACCTTCCCGCTGTGGCTTTGTTGCGCTCGTAGGGCGACCCAACGTCGGCAAGTCCACCCTGGGCAATGCGCTGGTGGGTGTCAAACTGTCCATTGTGTCGCGCAAGGCGCAGACGACACGGCATCGGATCAACGGGGTGCTCACGCGGGGTACCGACCAGTTCATTTTTGTCGATACACCGGGGTTCCAGACGCGTCACGGTGGTGCCATGAACCGCATGATGAACCGCGTCGTGACGCAGGCCCTGGCCGAAGTCGACGTCGTGGTGCATGTGGTGGAAGCCGGCAAGTGGTCGGCGGGTGACGCTGCGCTCCTGCCCCTGCTGCCGGCCGGCCGGCCGGTGATCCTGGCAGTCAACAAGATCGATGCCCTGAAAGACAGGAACGCGCTGTTCCCTTATGTGGAAAAATGCACACAGGCCTACCCCTATGCTGCGGTTGTGCCGCTCAGTGCCCTGCGCGCGATCCAGCTCGAACCTCTGCTGGATGAAATCGCCACGCGTCTGCCAATGGCGGAACACCTGTTCGAGGCTGATGCCCTGACCGACCGGCCCGTGCGTTTCCTGGTGGCCGAGCTGATCCGCGAGAAGATCTTTCGCCTCGTGGGTGATGAACTGCCCTATGGCTGCACGGTGATCATCGAGCAGTGGGAAGAAAATGAAACCGGGGCCCGCATATCAGCCTGCGTCGTGATCGAACGCGCGAGCCATCGTCCGATCCTGCTGGGCGCCGGCGGGCAGCACATGAAGCGCATCGCCACCGAAGCCCGTCAGGATATCGTACGCCTGCTCGAAAAGCCGGTGTTCCTGGATATCCATATCAAGGTGCGCAAGGGCTGGTCGGCGCGCGAATCGGCCCTGCGCGAACTGGGCTATGAGTAAGGGGCGTGGGCCACGCATCTATGATGCGCCTGCCCACGTGCTGCATGCCAGCGCGTGGCGCGAGACCTCACTGATCGTGCAGGCTTTCTCGCGCGACCACGGGCGGCTGGCGCTGGTTGCCAAAGGCGCCAAGCGTCCTTATTCGGCATTGCGCCCCGTGCTGGTGTGTTTTCAGCCCCTGTGGCTGTCGTGGTCGGGCAGTGCAGAGGTGCGTACCCTGATCCGGGCCGAGTCCGGCCCGGTGCGCTTGCTGGATGGCCAGGCCCTGATGTCGGCCTGGTATCTGAACGAACTCATCCTGCGCCTGTTGCCCCGTGACGATGCAGATCCGCAGGTATACGACGCGTATGTGGCGGCACTGGATACGCTGGCGCAGCCTGCGGAAAACGCGGCCGCGACCCGGGCGGCGTTGCGCCGCTTCGAGTGGATCCTGCTCGAGCGGATCGGCTATGGGGCCGACGTGCCCATGCCGGACTTCATGGATTTGAAGGTTTCAGCGCTGGCCCGTCGGCAGTTGCGCGAACGCCTCGAGCCATTGCTCGAGGCGCCCCTGCGTACCCGGCGCGTGCTGCTGGAATTGCAGCACTATTGAACGGTTGAACCGGATTCAGTCGCGGCTGCCGCCGAAGATGCCCAGAAGCATCAGCAGATTGACGAAAATGTTGTAGAGATCGAGGTACACGGCAAGCGTGGCCGAGATGTAGTTGGTTTCGCCCCCACGTATGATGCGCTGCAGATCGACCAGCAGGAAGGCCGAGAAGATGCCGATGGCCAGCACCGAGAGGGTGAGGGTCAGCGCCGCAATCTGCAGGAAGATGTTGGCCAGCATGGCCACGAGCAACAGCACCACGCCGACGAACAGGAACTTCTGCCAATGGGTGAAGTCGCGCTTCGTGGTGCTGGCCACCGTGGCCATGGTGCCGAAGACCGCAGCGGTGCCCCCGAAGGCCAGCATGATGAGCTGGGCGCCATTGCCCATGCCCAGAACGAAGCCCAGCATGCGCGACAGCATGAGGCCCATGAAGAACGTGAAGCCCAGCAGAAGGGCGACGCCCAGCGAGCTGTTCTTGTTGCGTTCGACAAGGAACATGAGCCCGAAGGCGCCGATCAGGAAGATCAGCGAGCTGGTACCGGGGCTTTCGCTCATGAACTGATTCATGCCGGAAGACAGGCCGATGGCCGCCCCGAGCACCGTGGGGATGAGCGACAGGGCCAGCAGCCAGTAGGTGTTGCGCAGTACGCGGTTGCGGGCCACCGCCGAGGTGGACTGCGAGCCGGCATGCGGCAGGGTTTGACGGAAGTCGGACATGGCGGTTTCCTGATAAGAGCCCGATCCAGGTGGTCGGGCAGACAAACATGTGAATCTTACAACAAGCTGAACTGGCAAGTCCATGCCTTGATTGATGATTTGGACCTGAATTGTGCCAGAAGGTTTCAATCGGCTCCGGTGGGCAAGGCATGGCTGTGCAGTTCGAGGCCCTGTTTGCGGTATTGCTGCCAGCGCTGGCGTGCCGCAGCCCGGTCATCGGGGTGTTCGGACACGATTTCCAGAATTCTGGCAAATCGGGCTGCATGTGGGGGGCAGGCCAGGTCCAGGTTGAGCAGCCAGCCGCAGGCTGACAGCGCCCGCAGGTCAGCCGGCTGATCCACCAGGACTACGGGGGCATGGTCCACCAGGGGGTCCTGGGCATGCACGTGCGGGATGAAACTGACCGGATCGAATGACCACAGCAGCGTGTCGTAGCGCTGCAGGCGGCGGGCATCGGTGCACCAGACCGCCATGCGGTGCCCGGCCTGCACATGGCGCGCCGTGGTTCGGCAGGCCATGCGCAGGCGGTGGCGGGCGCCGTGGGCAAAATCAACCCGGCTCATGCGGCACATTGCCCCAGCAAGTAGTTGACCAGCAGGGGAACCGGGCGCCCCGTGGCCCCTTTCTGCTTGCCTTCGAGCCAGGCCGTGCCGGCGATGTCGAGATGGGCCCAGGTGTACTTTTTTGTGAAGCGCGACAGAAAGCAGGCCGCAGTCACGGATCCCGCGGCGCGCCCGCCGATGTTGGCCATATCGGCAAAATTCGATTTGAGCTGCTTCTGGTATTCATCCCCCAATGGCAGGCGCCAGGCGGGATCGAGCGCTGCACGGCCCGCGGCCAGCAATTGCTCGGCCAGAGCGTCGTCGGTCGAGAACAGGCCGCTGTTGACATGGCCCAGCGCGATGACACAGGCCCCTGTCAGGGTGGCGATGTCGATGACGGCAGCCGGCTTGAAACGTTCGGCGTAGGTCAGGGCGTCGCACAGGATCAACCGCCCTTCGGCATCGGTATTGAGGATCTCTATGGTCTGCCCTGAAAGGCTGGTGACGATGTCACCCGGCTTGTTGGCTGTGCCGCTGGGGAGGTTCTCGCAGCTGGGGATGATGCCCACGACCTCGCGTGGCAGATCGAGTTCGGCCACGGCGCGCAGCGTGCCGAGCACGCTGGCGGCCCCGCACATGTCGAATTTCATTTCATCCATGGCCGCCGCCGGCTTGATGGATATGCCGCCCGCATCGAAGGTGACGCCCTTGCCCACCAGCACGATGGGGGCCGCGGTGCCGGGTGTGCGGGGTACATGGCGCAGGATGATGAAGGCCGGCGGTTCGGCCGAGCCGCGGGCGACCGACAGGAACGAGCCCATCTTGAGTGCCTCGATCTTTTTCTGGTCGAGCACTTCGGCCTTCAGGGTCTTGAATTCCCTGGCCAGCTGGCGCGCCGTCTGGCCGAGGTAGGTGGGCGTACAGATATTGGGCGGCAGGTCGCCCAGCAGGCGCGCGAGGTTGACCCCGGCCCCTGTTGCCGCACCCTCGGCCAGGGCCGTGCGCACCGCCGCGGCCTGGCTGCGGGCGCACTGCACCACGAACTGTTGCAGGGCCACCGGCGGCTTGGTCTCGCTGAGCGTCGCATCGTATTGGTAGCAGGCGGCTGTCACGGCCTGGGCTGCGGCACGGGCGCAGTCTGCAGCGCTGCCATCGGTGCATGGCAGGGTGCACAGCGTGGACACCGCATGAGCCACCCCCGCCCGCACGCACAGGCCTGCCAGTACCGCATGCGCCTGCCTGAGGGTCGCGGCATCGAGCGTATCGGGTTCACCCAGACCGAGTAGAATGACGCGTTCGGCTGCGAGCCCCGCAGGGGCATGGATGACCAGGCTGTCGCCGGCCGCCGCTTTGAACTCTGCCTGCACGATTTTCTTCAGGGCGCCCTGCATGGCCTGGTCGAGTGCCTGGGCATCGGGGCTCAGCTGCCCACCCTTGAATACGCCTACAGCCACGGCCTGGGTCTTGACAGTATGCAGGGTGCTGCCGCTGCTTGTGCTAAATTTCATCAGTTTTCCTCTGTGTTCCAGGTGAAGACAATAGTCCGATACGGTTCATTATTCCGCATTTTCCATGTCCCTGTTCAAGCGTGCCGTCGTATCCGAGATTGTCAGCCATGGGGGGATCGTCTTTTCAACCCTGCTGGTGGTCTGGCTCAGCGTACTCATCGTGCGCCTGCTGGGTGAAGCGGCCAATGGCGACATCGGGGCCAACGTCGTGCTGGGCCTGGCCGCTTTTTCAAGTATCACGGCCTTGCCGGTGATTCTCTCGACAGCGCTCTTCATTGCCGTGCTCACCACGGTCACGCGCAGCTACCGCGAGTCCGAGATGGCCGTGTGGTTTGCCAGCGGCCTCTCGCTGCTGCAATGGGTGCGGCCCATCATGTGGTTCGCCGTGCCGGTGGCGCTGGTGGTGGCGACCCTGACCCTGGCGGCCTCGCCGTGGGCCTATGGCCAGATTGCCGAGTATCGCCAGCGTTTCGAGCAGCGTTCGGATCTGTCACGTGTGGCCTCCGGGCAGTTCATCGAGGCGGACGACGGGCGCAGGGTGTTCTTTGCCGAGCCGCCCGAGCACCCCGATGACGAACTGGGGCGGATTGTGGCACGGGTGGCTGACCCCGAATGGCTGAGTGTCGTGGTGGCCGACAGCGCGGCCATCAAGACCGAAGACAATGGCGATCGTTTTCTGGTGCTGGGCCCGGGGCACCGCTATGATTTCCGGGAAGGGTCCTCCGAGATGCGCCTGCTCGATTTCGAGCGCTATGGCGTGCGGATCGAAAGCCGCAGTGATCCGGCCACCCTCGAAGCCGCGCGCCAGAAGGCGCTGCAGCAGATCAAGGCCAGGCCCACGCTGGACCTGATCCGTCAGGCCGACAGAGAATCGCTGTCGCAATTGATGTGGCGTCTGTCGCTGCCTCTGGCTGCGCTGAACCTGGCTCTGGTGGCCTTGCCGCTGGGCGCTGTCAACCCCCGGCTGGGGCGTTCGGGCGATCTGCTGCTGGCGGGGCTGCTGGCCCTGCTGTACATGAACCTGATCAATCTGTCACGCAGCTGGATCGATGATGGGGTCCTGCCCTTCAGCATCGGCCTGTGGCTGGTGCATGGGGTGTTCCTGGCCCTGGGGTTGGGCCTGCTGTGGTGGCGTACGCGTCTGCGTCGGCCTCGCCCGCCGGATCCGGCATGAGCAGGGTATCCGAATGCCCCTGCAGCAGGCTGCGGTTCATGCTCACCGCCTGTTTCAGATGGTTCCATAGCGCCATGATGCGACGCGTGTGACGCAGATCCTCGTGGCAGTACATCCAGAAACTGCGCGTGATCCGGATCTCGCTGCCCAGCACCGGCTGCAGTTGCGGGTTCTGCGCAGCCAGGAAGCACGGCAGTATGGCCAGGCCCTGGCCCCCGAGACAGGCCTGATACTGGGCCAGGATGCTGGTGCTGCGGAAGGTCACCCGCGAAGCCTGCACCAGATCGTCGAGATAGCGCAGCCGATCGCTGAACAGCAGTTCGTCGACATAGCCAATGAACCTGTGGTGGTTCAGGTCGGCGCGTTGCCGGATGGCAGGATGATTGGCCAGGCAGGTCTTGCTGCCATACAGCATCAGGGTATAGTCAGTGAGCCGGGTGCACAGATAGGGGCCGCGCTGCGGGCGTTCGAGCGCGATGGCAATGTCGGCCTCGCGCTTCGAGAGGCTGATGAACCGAGGTACGGGCAGGATATCCAGCGTCATGGCCGGATGCCGGCGCTGGAAGTCGACCATCAGCGGTGTCAGAATGATGCTGCCAAAACCTTCGGTGGAACCGATGCGCACATGGCCCGACAGGCTCTGCGCCGCACCGCTGAGCGTTTCCTGGGCGGCCAGCAGGGCACTTTCGACGGGCTCGGCATAGGTCAGCAGGCGTTGGCCATCTTCGGTCAGGGTAAAGCCGCTGGCGCGTGATTTTTCAAACAGGGTCACACCCAGCGCGTGCTCGAGCAGGCGGATGCGCCGCGTCACGGTGCTGTGCTGCACGCCCAGGCGCTGTGCGGCCGCACTGGCGCGCTGCGTGCGGGCCACCTCGAGGAAGTAGCGTACGGCGTCCCAGTCGTGGATCATGGAGGGCCCTTGTGCAATGGTTGTCAACGAATGTGCAAATATTTTGATGGCAATATGTTTTTTACACAACTAAACTGGTCTGTTCGAGGCAGACACTTTATTTCAGGAGAGCACCATGAGCGACATCCCACGCGTTCCATTGCTGATCGGTGGTGAACTGGTCCAATCTCAATCCACGCAATGGCGTGATGTCATCGATCCGGCCACTCAAGAGGTGGTTGCCCGGGTTCCTTTTGCCACACCCGAAGAGGTCGAGCGCGCCGTGGCCAATTCGCGCGAAGCCTTTGCCACATGGCGCCTGGTCAGTCAGGCCAAGCGGCGCCAGATCATGACCGATTTTGCACAATTGCTGCGCGAAAATACCACGAAGATCGCCGAAGTCCTGTCGCGCGAACACGGCAAGACCCTGCCCGATGCAGAAGGGGAAGTCGCCCGCGGCCTCGAAGGGGTCGAGCATGCCGTGTCGGCCAATACCCTGCAGCTGGGTGATTACGCAGAAAATGCGGCCACCGGCATCGACGTCTACAGTGTGTTGCAGCCGCTGGGCGTGTGCGCAGGCATCACGGCGTTCAATTTCCCCGTGATGCTGCCGTGCTGGATGTTCCCGATCGCGGTCACCATGGGCAATACATTCGTCTACAAGCCATCCGAGCAGGATCCCGGCGCCTCCATGATGGTGGCCGAGCTGGCGCTGCAGGCCGGCCTGCCGCCGGGTGTGCTGAATGTCGTGCACGGCGGGCCTGATGTGGCCAATGCCCTGTGCGATCACCCGGACATCAAGGCGGTTTCCTTCATCGGCTCCACCCGGGTCGGCACCGAGATCTACCGGCGTTCCTCCAATGCAGGCAAACGCTGCCAGGCCATGATGGGGGCCAAGAACCACAGCGTGATCATGCCGGATGCCGATCGCGAGGCGGCCCTCAATTCCATGCTTGGGGCGGCCTTCGGCGCGGCCGGTGAGCGCTGCATGGCCATTTCGGTGCTGGTGCTGGTGGGTGACGCCCAGAAATGGCTGCCCGACTTCGTCGAGCGTGCCGGCAAACTCAAGGTGAACGTAGGCACGGATCGCTCGGCCGACCTGGGGCCGATCATTTCGCCTTCGGCCAAGGCGCGCATCGAAGGGTTGATCCAGAAAGGTGTGGACGAAGGGGCCGAACTGCTGCTCGATGGTCGTGGCATCAAGGTGCCGGGTTACGAGAAAGGCAACTTCATAGGGCCCACCATTTTCGGCAACGTGAAGCAGGGCATGACCATCTACAACGAAGAGATCTTCGGTCCGGTGCTGTCCGTGGTGCTGGTCGATACGCTCGAAGAGGCGGTCGAGTTCATCAATGCCAACCCCAATGGCAATGGCACGTCCATTTTCACCCAGGATGGCGGCCATGCACGTTATTTCCAGAATCATGTCGATGTGGGCCAGGTCGGGATCAACATCCCCATCCCGGTTCCCGTGGCCTGGTTCAGTTTCACGGGCTCGCGCGCATCCAAACTGGGCGATCTGGGCCCGAACGGGCGTCAATCGATCTATTTCTGGACGCAGACCAAGACCATCACGGCGCGCTGGGCTGCGCATCCACGCGAGGTCAACACCACGATTTCAATGAAGTGATCACGGGCTGCACGGCCTTGCGTGCGGCCCGCCCAGTGCGGGTATCCGGTTTCTGGCCGGCGACCCGCACCGGGCGAACTACCCGACCTGCGCACTGCCTGCGGCCCGAACGCCTGGATCACATGCGGCCCAAAGGCCTGGATCACAAGGCGTTCGGGCCGCTTTTCATGGGCGGCCGATCTGTACGCGAGGGCTGACTTTCATTTCCTGATGTAATATTGATCGCATTTCATATTACGTTTTCTGGAAATACAGGCGCCTGATGAATCTGCAGCAATTTCGCTTCGTGCGCGAGACCGTACGGCGCAATTTCAATCTCACCGATGCAGCGCGAGCGCTGTACACATCACAACCTGGTGTCTCCAAGGCCATCATCGAGTTCGAGGAAGAACTGGGCGTCAAGATCTTCGAGCGCCATGGCAAGCGTCTCAAGGGGCTGACCCGGCCAGGTGCGGCGGTCTGGGGGGTCATCGACCGCATCATGCGCGAGGTGGACAACCTGAAGAAAGTGTGCGACGAATTCGCCAGGCATGATGAAGGGGCGCTGGTCATCGCATGCACCCATACGCAGGCACGGTATTTGTTGCCCCGGGTGATCCCCGCCTTCAGGGCGCGCTTTCCCAAGGTGCATGTCTCGCTGGCCGAAGGCAACCCCGAACACCTGGCTCGCCTGGTGCTGCAGGATCAGGCCGACCTGGCCATTGCCACCGAGACGCTGGCGCAGACGGCGGGCCTGGTGGCACTGCCGGTCTACACCTGGCAGCACACGCTGGTCGTACCCCCGGACCATCCACTGACCAGCCTCACCTCGAGTGCGGCACGCCAGCTGTCCCTCGAACACCTCGCACAATACCCCATCGTCACCTATGATCGCGCCTTTTCAGGGCGCCGGGCGATTGACCAGGCCTTCGAGCAGGCGGGGATCAGCCCCGATATCGTCCTCGAAGCCATCGACGCCGATGTGGTTAAGACCTATGCTGACATCGGCCTGGGGATCGGCATCATCGCCGGGGTGGCCTTTGATCCCCGCCGCGACAAGACGCTCGTGGGTCTGCCGGCGGGCCATCTGTTCGGCACGCACACCACCAGCGTCGCCATCCGGCGAAATGCGTTTCTGCGGGATTTCGTCTATGTGCTGCTCGAGATGCTGGCCCCTGGGCTGACGCGCCAGGTGGTGGCTGACGCGATTGGCCAGCCGCTGGCGGCACGCTAGTGCAATGCACTGGCCGTGGACGCGCTGGCCTGCAGGCGGCGCGCGCCGTTGTAGCGCTTGCGCCAATAGGCCATGTCCATGCTTTCGACGCGGATTTCTGCGCCACTGCGTGGTGCGTGCACGAATTTCCGATCACCCAGATAGATGCCTACATGGGAGAACCGGCGCCCCAGTGTGTTGAAGAACACCAGATCACCGCGGCGCAGTTCATCGCGTTTGACGGATGTGCCCAGGCGGGCCTGCTGGCTTGCCACGCGAGGCAGCTTGAGGCCCAGCGACTTTTCGGCCGCATAGGCCACCAGCCCGCTGCAGTCGAAGCCCTTGCCGGGGCCATTGCCCCCGTAGCGATATTTGACGCCGAGGAACTTGAGCGCCGTGCCGGCCATGGTATGCGGTACCGGCGTGAAGCCGGCCTGCTCTGTGGGGCTGTCCATGCGCTCGATCGCCAGGGGCGGATCGCTGTCAAGCCACGCGCCCAGTGGGTCGGAACGGGCAGCCAGAGCGTGCTGGCCACTGCTGAACGGATCAGCGCCGGAATCCGTACTGGCCGTTCGTTGCGTCTGCGTGGCGCAACCCGCCAAAAGGGCCAGCATGCCATACAGCATGGTGCGCAGCAGCCAATGGCTGGTGGATGGCAATGAAATGGTCTGTGCTGGTCGATGCGGCGGCGGCATGGTGGTGTGCTGGTCTTTCGGCGTATCGGTGCGAGTGTAGAAGATCATGGTGATGGAGTAAAGTCTGCCCATGCCTGTTGCCGTGGGTGTAGCATCTGGGGGGGCAGCACCCGGACCCACTCGGCAGCAGCCGGACCCAGCCGACAATGGAGATATCAATGCAGAAGATTCGAGAGTTTCACCGTCAGTCCATTCAGGATCGCGAAGGTTTCTGGGCGCGCGAGGCCCGGCGTATTCATTGGGAAACCCCCTGGTCCAAAGTGCTCGATGACTCGCGCCTGCCATTTGCGCGCTGGTTTGTCGGCGGGCGCACCAATCTCTGCTACAACGCGGTCGATCGCTGGCTGGACACCCAGGCAGATCAGCCGGCGCTGATCTGGGTGTCGACCGAGACGGATCAGGAAATCGTCTACACGTGGGCCGAATTGGCGCGCGAGGTCCAAGTGGCAGCCGCCATGCTGCAGAGCCTGGGGGTTGTCCAGGGCGACCGGGTGCTGATCTATCTGCCGATGATTCCACAGGCCGCATTCATCATGCTGGCCTGCGCACGGCTGGGGGCCATCCATTCGGTGGTGTTCGGCGGCTTTGCCGCGCACAACCTCGCGCAACGCATCGACGATGCACAGCCCGGGGTGGTGGTGTCGACCGACGCCGGCTCGCGGGGCGGGCGGCCGATTGCCTACAAACCCTTGCTGGATCAGGCCCTGAGCCAATCGGTGCACCAGCCGGACCATGTGCTTCTGGTGGATCGCGGTCTGGTGCCCATGTCGCTGCAGGCCGGGCGTGATCTTGATTACGCCACCTTGCGGGCGCGCCATCTGGATGTGCAGGTTCCGGTGGTCTGGCTCGAATCGAACGAGCCCAGCTATATTCTGTATACCTCGGGCACCACGGGCAATCCGAAGGGGGTGCAGCGTGATGTGGGCGGCTACGCCGTCGCGCTGTGTGCCTCCATGGAATATATCTTCGGCGGCAAGCCGGGCGATACCTATTTTTCGACCAGCGACATTGGCTGGGTCGTCGGGCATTCCTATGTGGTGTACGGGCCCTTGCTCAACGGTCAGGCCACGGTGATGTACGAGGGCACGCCCATACGGCCCGACGCTGCAATTCTGTGGCGCATCATCGAAACCCATCGCGTGAATGCGCTGTTTTCTGCACCTACGGCGATCCGGGTGCTCAAGAAGCATGATCCTGCCCTGCTCACGCGCCACGACCTCTCCAGTCTCGATCGCATCTACCTGGCGGGCGAGCCGCTTGATGAACTGACCGGTCAGTGGCTCTCCGAGGCCCTGAACAAGCCGGTGATCGACAACTATTGGCAGACCGAAACCGGCTGGCCGATCCTGTCGGCCCAGCCAGGGGTCGAGGAAGTGCCCACCCGCTATGGCAGTCCGACCTTCCCGGTCTATGGCTTCGATGTACGTGTGGTCAGCGAGGCGTCCGGGCTGGACAGCGGCCCCAATGAGAAAGGGGTGGTCGCCATCGAGCCGCCGCTGCCGCCCGGGGCCATGAGCACGATCTGGCGCAATGATGAACGATTCGTAACGACATATTTCGAATCTTTTCCTGGGCGTCAGACCTACTCCACGTCCGATTGGGGGCGGGTCGATGATGACGGCTATTGGTTCATTCTCGGGCGCACCGATGACGTGATCAATGTTGCCGGGCACCGGCTGGGCACGCGCGAAATCGAAGAGTCCGTCAACACGCATCCGGCAGTCGCCGAATCCGCAGTGGTGGGGGTGGCCGATCCGATCAAGGGCCAGCAGGCGGTGGGCTTTGCGGTGCTGCGGGATTCTGCCCTGCTGGATGCACCGGATGGCCGCACGCGGCTCGAGGCCGAGATCAAGAAGGTGGTCGAACAGCGCAACGGTGCCGTGGCCCGGCCGTCACGCATCCTGTTTGTCGGCAGTCTGCCCAAGACGCGTTCGGGCAAGGTGCTACGCCGTGCCATCGTGGCGCTGTGCGAAGGGCGCGACCCCGGCGATCTCACGGCGGTAGAGGACCCCTCTGCACTCGAACAGATTCGTGGGGTGCTCTGAAGAGCGGGTTCGCACAGGTGTTCTGCTGCGCTGGAGAAGGCGATCCTGAAAGGGGGGGCAGCCTTCCCTTTCTTCGCACCCTTGGGTGCCGGGCGTCAGTGCGAGGGGGATGTCAAGCCTGTCAGGGTCGAGTAAGAAACTTGCGGTACGTTAGGCCTGCATGCGTCAGGTACGCCTGAACCACCACACATCACAATCAAAGGAGCGCGTCATGACCACGGAGATCGAATCGATATTGGTAGAAAATCGGGTTTTTTCGCCCCCGGCAGGCCTGGTGTCCCAGGCCAACGTGTCTGGCATGCAGGGTTACAGGGCCCTGTGCGATGAGGCCGATCGTGATCCCGACGCCTTCTGGGCGCGGCTGGGTCGTGAAAACCTGGTCTGGGAAAAACCCTTCAACCAGGTGATCGATGACTCCAATGCACCGTTCTACCGCTTCTTCGCCGATGGCGAACTCAATATTTCGGCCAACTGTCTCGATCGGCACATGGGTACGCCCGTCGAAAACCATGTGGCGTTGATCTTCGAGGCCGATGACGGGCGCGTCTCGCGCGTGACCTACAAAGAACTGCTGGCACGCGTGTCGCAATTGGCCAACGCCATCCGGTCATTGGGCTACCAGAAGGGCGATCGGGCCGTGATCTACATGCCCATGTCCATCGAGGCTGTCGTGGCCATGCAGGCTTGCGCGCGTCTGGGGGTGATCCATTCGGTCGTGTTTGGCGGCTTTTCCTCCAAGAGCATCCACGAACGGGTAGTGGACGTCGGTGCCACGCTGATCATCACCGCTGATGCCCAGATCCGTGGCGGTCGCACCATCGAGCTCAAAAATGCCGTCGATGACGCGCTGGCCATGGGCGGCTGCGAGGCCGTGCGCAAGGTCATCACATACCGTCGGGCGGGCTCCGGCATCCAGTGGCACGCCGGCCGCGACCTATGGTGGCACGATGTCATCCAGGGCCAGCCTGAGCACTGCCCCCCGGTCGCGGTCGAAGCCGACCATCCGCTGTTCATTCTCTATACCTCGGGCTCCACCGGCAAGCCCAAGGGGGTGCAGCACTCCAGCGCAGGCTATTTGCTGTGGTCGCTCATGACCATGAAATGGACCTTCGATGCCAAGCCCGATGATGTCTTCTGGTGCACCGCAGACGTCGGCTGGGTGACCGGGCATTCATACGTCACCTATGGCCCGCTGGCAGCGGGCGTCACACAGGTGGTGTTCGAGGGCGTGCCCACGTATCCGGATGCGGCCCGTTTCTGGAAAATGATCGAGGCCCACAAGGTGTCCGTATTCTATACGGCACCCACGGCCATCCGTTCACTCATCAAATTGTCCGAAGCCGATGCCAGCGTGCATCCGCGATCCTTCGACCTGTCGTCCCTGCGCATCATCGGTTCGGTGGGCGAGCCCATCAATCCCGAGGCCTGGGTCTGGTATTACAACAATGTGGGTGGTGGGCGTTGCCCGGTGCTCGATACCTGGTGGCAAACGGAAACCGGTGCGCACATGATTACCCCGTTGCCCGGGGCGACGCCACTCAAGCCGGGCTCCTGCACCCTGCCCTTGCCGGGCATCGACGCGGCGATCGTCGATGAAACCGGTCAGGAAGTCGAGCGTGGCAAAGGGGGGTTTCTCGTCATCCGCAAGCCCTGGCCGGCCATGATCCGCACCGTCTGGGGAGACCCGGATCGCTTCAGGAAAACGTATTTCCCACCTGAAATGAAGGGCTGGTACCTGGCCGGAGACGGCGCACAACGCGACAAGGACGGCTATTTCTGGATCATGGGGCGCATCGACGATGTGCTCAATGTGTCAGGGCACCGCCTGGGCACCATGGAAGTCGAATCCGCACTGGTTGCGCACGAGATGGTGGCCGAGGCTGCAGTGGTGGGGCGCCCCGACGACACCACGGGTGAGGCCATCGTGGCCTTCGTGGTGCTCAATGGGTCGCTGCCGCAGGGCGATCGGGCAACAGCCGTTGCCCGTCAGCTGCGCGACTGGGTGGCACAGGAAATCGGGCCCATTGCCAAGCCGCGTGAGATCCGCTTTGGCGAAAACCTGCCCAAGACGCGCTCGGGCAAGATCATGCGCCGCCTGTTGCGGGTGGTGGCCAAGGGCGAACCCATCACCCAGGATGTGTCCACCCTTGAAAACCCCGGCATTCTCGAGCAGCTGGCCCAAGTGCGCTGACGCACGGGCGCGGGGCAAGCGTGGCAAGGGGCCTCTGGCGCTACATGCCGTTGTAGACCGGGCCCTCGCCCCCCTGTGGCGTCACCCAGACGATGTTCTGCGTGGGATCCTTGATATCACAGGTCTTGCAATGGACGCAGTTCTGTGCGTTGATCTGCAGCCGGTCTTCGCCTGTTTCGGTCTTGACGAATTCATATACCCCCGCCGGGCAGAAGCGCGCTTCGGGGCCACCGTATTTGGCCAGGTTGACCTGCACCGGGACCTTGTCGTCCTTGAGGGTCAGGTGCACCGGTTCGTCTTCTTCATGATGCGTGTTCGACAGATAGACCGAACTGAGCCGATCGAAGGTGAGCACGCCATCCGGCTTGGGATAGTCGATGCGGGCACATTGCGCGGCGGGTTGCAGGCAGGCATGATCGGGCTTGTCGCGGTGCAGGGTCCAGGGCATCCTGCCCCTGAGCAGCCACTGTTCGATACCGGTCATGAGGGTGCCCATGGTGCGGCCCTTCTTGAACCATTGCTTGAAATTGCGTGATTTGTTCAGCTCTGCACGCAGCCAGGATGATTCGAAGGCTGCAGGGTAGGCCGTGAGTTCGTCGTGGCTGCGGCCGGCCACCAGCGCGTCGAATGCGGCTTCGGCTGCCAGTGCCCCCGACTTGATGGCCGAGTGGCTGCCCTTGATGCGCGATGCGTTGAGCATGCCGGCCTCGCAGCCCACCAGCACCCCGCCCGGAAAACAGAGTTTGGGTATCGACAGCAGCCCGCCGGCTGTGAGCGAACGGGCACCGTATTGCACGCGCTTGCCACCTTCGAAGGTGGTGCGGATGGCCGGATGGGTCTTGTAGCGCTGGAATTCATCGAACGGGGACAGCCAGGGGTTGGCATAATCGAGCCCGACGACCAGGCCCACGGCCACCAGATTGTCGTTCAGGTGGTACAGGAACGAGCCGCCGTAGGTGTCGGCATCGAGCGGCCAGCCCGCCGTGTGCATGACCAGCCCGGGGCGGGACTTTTCGGCCGGGACTTCCCAGAGCTCTTTGATGCCGATGGCATAGCTCTGGGGGTCGCGATCCGCATCGAGGTGGAACCGTTCGATCAGCTGACGGCCCAGATGGCCGCGCGAGCCTTCGGCGAAGATCGTGTAGCGGGCGAGAAGTTCCATGCCCGGCTGATAGGCGGCCGTGTGGCTGCCATCGCGCGCCACGCCCATATCGCCCGTGAGCACACCCCGCACCGCGCCGTTTTCGGCATACAGCACGTGCGCCGCGGCAAACCCCGGAAAGACATCGACCCCCAGGGCCTCGGCCTGCTCGCCCAGCCAGCGGGTGACGTGCCCCAGGCGCACGATATAGTTACCGTGATTCTTGAAGCAGTCGGGCAGCAGCCAGGCTGGCGTCGAGCGCGCGCCGGTTTCGCTGAGAAACAGGAAACGATCCTCGGATACGGGCAGATCGAGCGGGGCGCCCCGGGCCTGCCAGTCGGGCAGCAGCTCGGACAGGGCCTGGGGGTCCATCACGCAGCCAGAAAGAATGTGGGCGCCGATTTCGGCTGCTTTCTCGAGTACGCAGACACTGACGTCCTGACCGCGTTCGGCGGCCAGTTGCTTGAGACGGATGGCGGCCGACAGGCCTGCCGGCCCGCCGCCGACGATGACCACATCGTATTCCATCGATTCGCGTTCGGTCATGAGTGCAAGGCTCCTATGGCTCATGGGGCAGGGCTTCCCCTGCGATGTGCAGCCCATTGTATTGCACATCGTTATACTGCTGTTGTGCGGGCACACACGCCCGGTTGAAAGCAACAGGTGCTGGATGAATATGTCGAACCAGGTGAACACGCCAAATCAGGTGGACACGCCAAACCAGGATCAGGCTGCCTACAGCGGCGCCTACGAAATCACCATGGACGTACGCTGGGGTGACCAGGATGCCATGCGCCACGTCAACAATGCGATGTATTTCCGGTATTTCGAAGAGGCCCGGGTGCGCCTTTTCGAGAGTCTGGGGCGCAGGACATCGAAAGAAGGCTTTGCAGTTCTGGCGCATATCTCATGTGATTTTCTTGAGCCACTGATGTATCCTGCCCGTATCACGGTGGGCATGAAATGCCAGCGCATCGGCAGCAGCAGCCTGGAACTGCACAGCTGGATAGCACCGGCCGACGACCCGGATTTGCTCCATGCGCGCAGTCGAAGCGTGGTGGTGAACACCAATGACGCAGGCCGGCCGACACCCTGGTCGGATCGCGACCGTGCGGCGCTGCAGGCGTATTTCACGGCATGATGCCGGCAGGCAGCATGTCAGAGTCGATGTATCTTCATCTCGAAGGGAAAACGTATGGATAAAGTGTATTCGAGTGCCGCTGACGCATTGCGTGATGTGGTGGCCGATAATCAGATGATCGCCGTGGGCGGGTTCGGGCTGTGCGGCATTCCCGAAGCCCTGATTGCCGCGCTGCGCGATTCCGGCGTACAGAACCTCACCTGCGTCAGCAACAATGCCGGGGTCGACGACTTCGGGCTGGGCCTGCTGCTGGCCACCCGCCAGATCAAGAAGATGATTGCATCGTACGTGGGCGAGAACAAAGAGTTCGAGCGCCAATACCTGGCGGGCGAACTCGAACTCGAATTCACGCCCCAGGGCACGCTGGCCGAAAAGCTGCGCGCCGGGGGCTGTGGCATCCCTGCGTTCTATACGGCTACCGGCGTGGGCACCGTAGTGGCCGAAGGCAAGGAAACCCACGAGTTCGATGGCAAGACCTATCTGCTCGAGCGGTCCATCGTGCCTGATGTGTCCCTGGTCAAGGCCCAGAAGGCCGATCGCAGCGGCAATCTGATATTTCGCCGTACGGCGCGCAACTTCAATCCCAACGTCGCCATGGCGGGTCGCATCACCATTGCCGAAGTCGAGGAAATCGTGCCTGTGGGTGCACTCGACCCCGATGATATCCATCTGCCGGGCATTTTCGTGCACCGCCTGGTGCTCAATGCCCACCCCGAAAAGCGTATCGAGCAACGCACCATTCGCAGCAAGTAAGGAGATTCTTCACCATGGCATGGGATCGTGAACAAATGGCTGCCCGGGCAGCCCAGGAACTGCATGACGGCTTCTACGTCAATCTGGGCATTGGCTTGCCCACCAAGGTGGCCAATTACGTGCCCAACGGCATGGAAGTCTGGCTGCAGTCCGAAAACGGCTTGCTGGGCATCGGCCCCTTCCCGACCGAAGACGAAGTCGATGCAGACCTCATCAATGCCGGCAAGCAAACCGTGACCACATTGCCGGGCTCGTCCATATTCGCCTCGGCCGAATCCTTCGGCATGATCCGCGGCGGCAAGATCAATCTGGCCATTCTGGGGGCCATGCAGGTATCCGAAAAAGGCGACCTGGCCAACTGGATGATTCCGGGCAAGATGATCAAGGGCATGGGCGGGGCCATGGACCTCGTCGCTGGTGTGGGGCGGGTCGTCGTCCTCATGGAACACGTGGCGGTCAACAGGAAGGATGGCTCCGAAAGCCACAAGCTGCTGTCCGAGTGCACCCTGCCACTGACCGGGGTGGGGGTGGTCGACCTCATCATCACCGATCTCGGGGTCATGGAAGTCACCGACAGCGGCTTGCGCCTGACCGAACTCGCCCCTGGCGTCACGGTCGAGGACATTCAGGCGCGCACATCGGCCCGGCTCGATGTCTCGGCAGTGGCCTGATGCCGATATGCCGCAATCAGAAGCGCGGCCTGCCACGCCCTTTCTTCAGGGCGTGGACAGATGGCGCAGCCCGTGAAACCGGCTTGTGATGCGGCAAGCATGTCCAGTGATACCGTCTCTGCAATGCAACGCCTGCAGGCCCTGCGTGCGCACTTGCATGCCGTGGGTCTGCAGGCCTGCCTGATCCCGACCGCGGATCCGCACCTGTCCGAATACCTGCCCGACCACTGGGCGGCGCGGGCCTGGCTGTCCGGGTTTGATGGCTCGGCGGGCAGCCTGCTGGTGACGGCACGTTTTGCGGGCCTGTGGACGGACAGCCGGTATTGGGTGCAGGCGCAACAGCAGCTGCAAGGCACCGGCATCGTGCTGATGCGTGCCGGTGCGCCCGATGTGCCTGACACACTGGCCTGGGTGCAGCGTCATCTCCAGGCCGGAGACCGGCTGGCCATGGACGGCCGGGTGCTCGATCATGCTGCGGCCGTACGCTGGCGGGCCGGCTTGCGGGCCTGTTCGATCGAACTCGTCCTGGATCAGGATCCAGTCGCTGCCGTGTGGTCGGGGCGTCCGGCGCTGCCCACCGCTCCGGTCTATGAGCACCGGCCGCCCCATGCCTGCAGAACCCGGGCGGCAAACCTGGCGGCGGTGCGCGAGGCCATGGGCGTGGCGGGCGCACGCTGGCACTTGATATCCACGCTCGACGACATCGCCTGGCTGCTGAATCTGCGCGGCGCCGATGTCGAGTACAACCCGGTCTTCCTGGCGCACGCGCTGATCGGGCCCGATGACACCCGGCTGTACGTGGCGCCCGGCAAGATCGCGCCCGAACTGGCCAGCCGCCTGGCGGTCGATGGGGTCGTGCTGCGCGACTACGGCGCTCTGGGGCAGGATCTGGCCGCGCTGCCCTCTGGCCAGTCCCTGCTGATCGATCCAGCGCGGGTCACCGAGGGTACGCTGGTGGCAGCGCAGGGCCTGCGCCTGATCGAGGCGATGAACCCCAGCCAGCTTTTCAAGGCCATCAAGAATTCGGCCGAAGCGGCGCACATTCGCGACACGATGGTGCAGGACGGGGTGGCACTGTGCGAATTCCTTGCCTGGTTCGAAGCAGCACTGGCGGCCGGGCAGACGGTGACCGAACTCGATGTGGATGCCCGCATCACAGAAGCGCGCAGCCGTCGCCCGGGGTTCGTCAGCCCGAGCTTTGCAACCATTGCCGGTTTCAATGCCAACGGTGCCATGCCGCATTATCGCGCCACCAGGCAGGCCCATGCGCGCATTCAGGGGCAGGGGCTGCTGTTGATCGATTCAGGTGGGCAGTACCTGGGGGGCACCACCGACATCACCCGCGTGGTACCGGTCGGTGAACCCACGACTGCCCAGCGTTCGGATTACACGCGTGTCCTGCAGGCCCACATTGCCCTGGCACGCAGCGTGTTTCCGGTCGGTACGCCCGCTGCCGTGCTCGATGCGGTGGCCCGCATGCCATTGTGGCGCCATGGCCTCGACTATGGCCATGGTACAGGGCACGGCGTAGGCTATTTCCTGAATGTGCACGAGGGCCCGCAGTCGATCTCCGTGCGCGCGCATGCCCGTGCGCACCAGGACATGCAGGCTGGCATGCTCACCTCGAACGAACCCGGGCTGTATCGCGATGGCCAGTGGGGCATACGCATCGAGAACCTGGTGCTGGCGGTCGCGGCCGAGCAGAACGAATCCGGTCCGTTCCTGGCGTTCGAAACCGTGACGCTGTGTCCCATCGATACCCGCTGCATCCTGCGCGACCGCCTGGCCCCCGAAGAGCGTGGCTGGCTCGATGCCTATCACCAGCAGGTCCGCAGCCGGCTGTTGCCGCATCTCGATGGCGCTGCACGTGCCTGGCTGCTGGCCCGGACCGAGCGGTTATAATCCCAGTTTCCCGCTCCTGCCCGATTGTTTCGGGTGTTTCTCATGACCAAATACGTATTCGTTACCGGCGGGGTGGTGTCCTCGCTGGGCAAGGGCATTGCGGCGGCGTCGTTGGCGGCGATTCTCGAATCGCGTGGTCTGCGCGTCACCATGCTCAAGCTCGATCCATACATCAATGTGGATCCGGGCACCATGAGCCCCTTCCAGCACGGCGAAGTCTTCGTCACCGAAGACGGGGCAGAAACCGATCTCGATCTCGGCCACTACGAACGCTTTGTGTCGGCGCGCATGCGCAGGGTGAACAATTTCACCACCGGCCAGATCTACGAGTCGGTCCTGCGCAAGGAACGGCGGGGCGATTATCTGGGCAAGACGGTTCAGGTCATCCCGCACATCACCAATGAAATCCAGGACTTCATCGTTCGCGGTGCCAAGGCGGCCTACGAAGGGCAGGCCGATATCGCCATTGTCGAGATTGGCGGCACGGTGGGTGACATCGAGTCTCTGCCCTTTCTCGAGGCCGTGCGTCAGATGAGCCTGCGCCTGGGGCGCAATCAGTGCGCCTTCGTGCATCTCACGCTGGTGCCCTACATCGCCTCGGCGGGCGAACTCAAGACCAAGCCCACGCAGCATTCGGTACAGAAACTGCGCGAGATCGGCATTTATCCCAATGCCTTGCTGTGTCGGGCCGATCGCCCGGTGCCGGAAGACGAACGCGCCAAGATCTCGCTGTTTTCCAACGTCCCCCTCGATGCCGTGATATCGGTCTGGGATGCGGATTCAATCTACCGGATCCCGGCCATGCTGCACAGTCAGGGGCTCGACAGCCTGGTCTGCGATGCGTTGGCAATCACGCCGCCACCGGCCGATCTCACGCTCTGGGACCGGCTGGTCGACGATCTCGAACACCCCGAGCACGACATCACCGTGGGCATGGTCGGCAAGTACGTCGATCTGACCGAGTCCTACAAGTCACTGACCGAAGCACTGGTCCATGCGGGCATCCACACGCGCACGCGGGTGCACGTCGAATACATCGATTCCGAAGAGATCGAAACCCGCGGTACGGCGTCGCTGGCCGGGCTCGATGCGATCCTGGTGCCTGGCGGCTTCGGCAAGCGTGGTACAGAAGGCAAGATTCGTGCCATCCAGTATGCGCGCGAACAGGGCATCCCTTTTCTGGGCATCTGCCTGGGCATGCAGCTGGCCGTGGTCGAATTCGCCCGTCATGTGGCGGGCCTGGGGGGCGCCAACAGCACCGAGTTCGATCCTTCGGCCGCGCATCCGGTGGTGGCCCTGATCACCGAGTGGCAGGATCGCGAAGGGGCCATCGAGCGGCGTGATGCGGGCTCCGACCTTGGCGGCACCATGCGCAAGGGTGCACAGCGCTGTCCGGTCAAGCCAGGGACTCGTGCGCATGAGATCTACGGCGATGAGGTCAACGAAAGGCACCGGCACCGCTACGAAGTCAATAACGTCTATGTGCATCGGCTCGAAGAAGCAGGCCTGGTGATCAGTGCCCGCACGCCCTCTGAAAACCTGCCCGAGATCATGGAACTGCCGGGCCATCCGTGGTTCATGGGGGTGCAGTTCCACCCCGAATTCACCTCGACGCCCCGTGATGGGCATCCGCTGTTCACCAGCTATGTGCGCGCTGCGCTGGCCTGTCAGGCGCGGGTTCCTGAAAAGCCGCAGGCCTCTGAACGCGCAGCGGGGGCCGCATGAAACTGTGCGATTTTCAGGTTGGCCTCGATCAGCCGCTGTTCGTCATTGCGGGGCCCTGTGTCATTGAGTCACGCGAGCTGGCCTTCGAAACAGCTGGTACCTTGCGCGACATCACCCGCGAACTGGGCATTCCGTTCATCTACAAGAGTTCATTCGACAAGGCCAACCGCAGTTCGGGGCGCTCATTCCGTGGCCCCGGCATCGAGCAGGGGCTGGCCATCCTGGCCGATGTCCGTGCCGGTCTGGGCGTGCCCATCCTGACTGACGTGCACGAAATCGGCCAGGCGCGCGAAGTGGCGGCGGTGGTCGATGTCCTGCAGACACCGGCCTTCCTGTGCCGCCAGACCGATTTCATCCAGGCCTGTGCCGCCACGCTCAAGCCCGTCAACATCAAGAAGGGCCAGTTTCTCGCGCCGGAAGACATGCTGCAGGTGGTCGCCAAGGCCCGCGAAGCCGCCCAGGAAGCCGGGGGTGATGGCGAGAACATCCTGGTATGTGAGCGGGGCGCTTCGTTCGGCTATCACAACCTGGTCTCCGACATGCGCGCCCTGGCAATCATGCGGCAGACGGGCTGTCCGGTGGTTTTCGATGCCACGCATTCGGTCCAGTTGCCAGGGGGTCTGGGGGCGTCTTCCGGCGGGCAGCGTGAATTCGTGCCGGTTCTGGCTCGGGCAGCGGTTGCGGCGGGCGTGTCCGGGGTTTTCATGGAAACCCACCCCAACCCCGATCAGGCCCTGTCGGATGGCCCCAACGCCGTGCCGCTCGGTCAGATGCGTACCTTGCTGCAGACGCTGCAATTGCTGGATCGCTGTGTCAAACAGGATGGCGCATTGCGACATGCCCTTTGAACCCATGGCCACAGAGGGATCGGGCATGCCGTGGTCACGGGTACAATGAACCGGTTCGTCCCCCCGTTTCCCTTCACAGGCAGGAAAGTCACACCATGAGTGCAATCGTAGACATCATTGGGCGCGAAATCCTTGATTCGCGCGGCAATCCCACCGTCGAGTGCGACGTCGTGCTCGAATCCGGCGCCATGGGCCGTGCTGCCGTACCCTCAGGGGCTTCGACCGGCGCGCATGAAGCCGTCGAACTGCGTGATGGCGATCCGACGCGTTATCTTGGCAAAGGTGTGCTGCGTGCCGTCGAGCACCTGAATACCGAAATTTCCGAGGCCCTGATCGGCCTGGATGCCCAGGAACAGACTTTCATAGACCATGTTCTGGTCGATCTCGATGGGACCGAAAGCAAGAGCAGGCTGGGCGCCAACGCATTGCTGGCGGCCAGCATGGCGGTCGCCAAGGCGGCGGCTGATGATGCCGGGTTGTCGCTGTACCGTTATTTTGGCGGCAGTGGCCCCATGCAGTTGCCGGTACCCATGATGAACGTCATCAACGGTGGCGCGCACGCCAACAATACGCTCGATCTGCAAGAGTTCATGATTCTGCCGGTGGGGGCCGCCAGTTTTCGCGAGGCGTTGCGCATGGGGGCAGAAATCTTCCATGCGCTCAAGAAGATCATCGCGGCGCAGGGCATGTCAACCGCAGTGGGCGACGAAGGGGGGTTTGCGCCCAATGTCACCAGTCACGAGGCCGCCATCGAGCTGATTCTCAATGCGATCGATGCGGCTGGCTACGAGGCCGGCTCACAGGTGCTGCTGGGGCTCGATTGCGCCAGTTCCGAGTTCTACCGCGAGGGCCGCTATCACCTGGCAGGCGAAGGCGGCCTGTCTCTCGAGTCGGCCGATTTCGCGAATCTGCTGGCCTCCTGGTGCGACAAATACCCCATTGTCTCCATTGAAGACGGCATGGCCGAGGATGACTGGGATGGCTGGCAGTTGCTGACCCAGCAACTCGGGCGCAAAGTGCAACTGGTGGGCGATGACCTGTTCGTCACCAATACCAGAATGCTCGAGCGCGGCATCCGGCAGGGGGTAGCCAATTCGATACTCGTCAAGATCAACCAGATCGGTACCCTGAGCGAAACCTTTGCGGCGATAGAAATGGCCAAGCGCTCGGGGTATACCGCAGTGATTTCGCATCGTTCGGGCGAAACCGAAGATGCGACCATTGCGGATATCGCCGTGGCGACCAATGCCATGCAGATCAAGACGGGTTCGCTGTCACGGTCGGATCGCATGGCCAAGTACAACCAGTTGCTGCGCATCGAAGAAGAACTGGCCGACGTGGCTGCGTATCCCGGGGTCTCGGCCTTCTACAATCTGCGCTGACGCGTGCGCCGGGTGCCCTCATGCGCCTGTTGTGCCTGGTCCTGTTCCTGTTGCTGCTGGTCATTCAGTATCCGCTGTGGTGGGGCAAGGGTGGCTGGCTCGATCTGCGCGATCTTCAGGCGCGGGTCGTTGCGCAGACCGAAACCAACGAGGCCTTGCTGGCGCGCAACAATGCGCTGCAGGCCGAGGTCCATGACCTGGCCGATGGCACGTCGGCCGTTGAAGAGCGCGCTCGCGGCGAACTCAACATGGTACGCCCGGGCGAATACTATGTGCAGATCGTGCCAAGCCCCGACAAGAGCCGGTGAAGGCCAAGTATGGGCCGGGTGACAGCCGGGTGAAGGCCAACGAAGGCCAGGTAAAGGCCAGCCAAGGGTCAACGAAGGCCAGGTGAAGGCCAATCAAAGGGCAATGAAGGCCTGCCAAGGCCAGTGTGCGGCCTGGGTCAGGGTGCGGGGACACACGCATCGTCAGGGAGAGGGGATTCTGGTCCATCGGGTGGTGTGGCAGCCGGATCCGGGTCAGCAGTGCCCGGGGGCGTCGTTGTGGCCTCATCCTGGCTGGCAGAGGGTGTGGTCGCAGCCGTGCTGCCACCCGGAATCTCATCGGTTTGCGGCTTCGGTGGTGTACCAACGGTTGATTCTGGCGCGGGTGGCGCGGCGCCGCTGATGGGCGTGCCGGGCCAGGCTGGCCCAGTGGTGCTCTGGTCGGGGCGGTCTGGGTGCGTGCCGTGGCTGATGCGCCCATCGGCGAGATCAGGCCACTGTGCGGGGTGGCTGTGCATGGCAAGCCGCACATGGCGGCGGAAAGGCAGATAGCCTGCAGCCATCCAGCGGGCCTGGCGCGGATCGGGCATCCATGGGGCCAGGGCCCGCAAGATGGCGCTTGTACCGGGCAGCACGGGGCGCTGGGGCCAGTTCAGCGTCAGCGCCAGGGTGTTCGCATCGAAGATAGTCTGGCCCGATTGCGGCCCGCGCCCCTGGGGCCAGCCCTGTCGCATGCGTTGGGCGTGCCGCAGGGCCTGATGATCGTTGGAGATCCAGGCCAGCCCGGCCCGCATCGGCGGTGCGGGCGGGCGTGGCTCTGCGTGATCGAGAAAGGCGGATCGGGTCGGCTGGGTAATACGGATGTGCCAGGGGGTGCCCAGCGCGGCTGCCTGCTCGTGCAGGATCCTCTGCAGGCCGGGTGCATCTGGCCAGGCCATGCGCAGACCCGATTCGAATGAATCCGCGATCGACTGCGGCCGGGCGTGCTGCGTGACCCCTGAGCGGGCTGCCTGCATCAGGGCCTGGCCCAGGATCTGGCGCAGGCTGAACCAGTGGGCCAGTTCGACACCGCCCAGGCCGAGCATGAGAATCGGGATGGCGACGATCAGAAAGCCAACCGCACCCGCACCACCCTGTACGGTCGGTGGAGCGGGCCGTGCGATGTGTGCGTCAGCCCGCAGGGCTGGTGATGGCTTGGCTTCTGGCATGCCTGCTAGTGTGCGTCAAGGCCGTATGTGCATGCCAGCGTGACAAGCCACTGTGGCTGAATAGGTCGCAGCACCCGCCTGTGGCTGAAAACCCCAGCCTGATGGCGGATCCAGCCTGCTCCCGTTCAATCCCAACGGATCGCGCCCAATCTCGCCTGATCCAGCCTGCTAATGCCGGGTGTCGGAACCAGGTACGGCGATCGGGTCGCGAGCCTCCAGGAAGAGGGCCGCACAGTCTACGGCATCGAAATCGTAGCCTTTGCCGCAGAAATTGCAGTGGATCTGCACCTGGCCTGTTTCAGCCAGTATGGCATTGACTTCGTCCGCGCCCAGATTGCGCAGCATGTGCGCCACCCGTTCGCGCGAGCAACTGCAGTGCCAGCGCACGGCCTGGGCGGGATAGGTGAGCAGATCCTCCTGCCAGAACAATCGGTGGATCCACTGCTGCGCGGGCAGACCGGCCAGTTCTTCGGCCTTCAGGGTATCGGCCAGGGTCGTGCAGTGCGTCCAGGTGGAGGCATCGTTGCGCTCATCGGCGTGGCTGTCGTCCTGGGCGGGCATGCGCTGCAACAGCAGGCCTGCGCAACGCTCGCGGTCGGCTGCCAGCCAGAGCCGGGTTTCAAGCTGCTCGGAGTGGCGCATGTAGTGCTCGAGCACCTGCGCGACCGACTCGCCCTCGAGGGGTACGATGCCTTGATAGGGCGGGGTGCCCGGCTTGCGGCCTTCAGGGTCGAGCATGACCACGAAACGGCCCTGGCCGTCGGCATTGAGCAGCGTCTGCAAGCCGGGTGCATCAGGCAACGTACAGGCCTCATCCATCTGCGCCGTGGCGCGCAACTCGAGTGCCGACGTGCACTCGACCATGATCAGCCGTACCGCACCATTGCCCTGCAGTTGCAGGACCACCGATCCTTCGAACTTGATGCTGCCTGCCAGCAGCACGCAGGCCGCCGCCAGTTCGCCCAGCAAGGCGACGACTTCATCGCAGAGATGCTGGTGCGCAAGGCCGGTTTGCCAGGCTTGATCCAGTTGAAGCGTCTGGATGCGCGTACTGCGGTCTGCGGTCAGGTATTTGGTGAGTGCGTCAGTCATGATTTGCTTGCCGCGCCCGGCCGGGCGGCGCCTGTGGTGTGGTCATGGCGCACCTGGGCCCGCAATTCGGTGCCCAGGATGCGGTCATGCAGGAATTGGCCCCGGGGATCGAACCAGGTCCAGATGAACAATGAAAATGGCGCCAGCACGATCAGCATGTCGATGGCGCTGGACTGCAGCACCGTGGACAGGGTGGCGAGCAGCCACGCGGTGAGCAGGGGCAGAGGCCAGATCAGCAGATAGCGCAGCAGCAGACGGGAAAATCGTGGTGTGCGGCCATCGGCGTCTGCCAGACGGATGCCCCAGGTTTTCATGGGCAGGGTCTGGCCGTTGCGTCGCCAATTGACCATGAAGTAAATGCCTATCGCCACAAACAGGAAGACCTGCCGGGTCGGGCGCAACATCAGGCCATGGCGGCTTTGCGTCAGGGTATCCAGCAGATAGCTGGCCAGAAATACGACGCCAAACAGCAGAATGCCTTCATAGATCATGCAGGCAAAACGGCGCAGACGGGAGGCAGGGAGTGGTGGCATGGCCTGATGGGCAGGGGCTTCATTGACGTTCACCCCCCATTATCGCAAAAGGCCGCTGCAAGAGCGGCCTTTTGCGGGGTTCGTCGTGGCTCAGTGGGCCGTGCGTACCGCAGTTTGTGCTGGCGTGGCGTCTTCTGGCGTCTTGAAGATGCGCAGGACTTTCAGGAACAGTTGCTTGATTTCGTGATCAAGCCAGTACCTCTGCTGGGCCTCCAGGGCGTCTTGCAGCAGTTTGCGTTCGAGCGCGTCCGTCAGGCGGACGTCGGAATGATATGTCTTTTTCATTGCAAGCCTCTTTGCGTGAAAGTGAGCGTTTCGCTCAGGGTTATCCCTAATTATAGGGAAAACCCTTAGTCATGGCAAGTGCAGTTTGCAACGCTGGCCGAGATTCAGGCCGTGTGGTTTTGCGGGCGTTCGGCGCGATAGGCATCCGGATTCAGGTCGAACTGGAACAGGCGGCACTCGAGTGCGCCGTTGTAGAGGGGGTGGCGGCGGCGTGCCTTCAGGCGCAGGCGGCCGGGCAAGCCCATGTCGTCACTGATGATGTTCAGTTGCCAGCCGGCATAATGCTGCTTGAGCCAGCGCGACCAGCCCGCCCAAAGGGCATCGGCATCGGCCACGCCCAGGCGTTCGCCATAGGGGGGATTGGTCACGATCCAGCCCCGGTCTGCCGGCGGCAGCACCTCACGCACGTCACAGACCTCGAAACGGATGCTGTCGGGCGCCAGGTGTGCGCGCTGCAGGTTGGCACGGGCGGCCTCGATGGCGGCCGGATCATGATCGGCGCCTACCATGGGCTGTTCCAGCCGGGTCATGATGTGGCTGCGCGCATCATCCTTCAGATCGCGCCACAGACGGTGGTCATGGTTGCGCAGCCGTTCGAACGCAAATGGCCGCCAGATCCCGGGTGGTACGCCCAGGGCCATCCAGGCCGCCTCGATGAGCACCGTGCCACTGCCACAGAATGGATCCAGCAAGGGCGCGTCGCCTGGCCAGCCGGACAGGATCAGCAGGCCTGCCGCGAGGTTTTCGCGCAGCGGGGCTGCGCCCTTGTCGAGGCGCCAGCCACGCTTGAACAGCGATTCGCCCGAGAGATCGATATACAGCGTCGCCTGATGTGCATCCAGAAAAAGGTGCACGCGGGCATCGGGGCGTACCGTGTCAATATCGGGCCGTGCCCCTTCGCGCTCGCGCAGGCGGTCGCAGATCCCGTCTTTGGCGCGCAGGTTGCAGTATTGCAGGCTGCGCATCGGGCTGTGGATGGCAGACGTATCGACCCGCAGGCTGTGCTCCGGACCGAACCAGTGCTCCCACGGAGTCGCCCGTGCAAGGCTCAGGATGTCATCCTCGGTGTGCACGGGGGCTTGCGCGACTTGCATCAGGATGCGTGTCGCCAGCCGGGAATGCAGGTTGGCCCTGAGCAGATCCTGCCAGCGGGCTTCGAAATGGCAACCGGCGCGCCCGGCGGTGACTGCGGCAAGGCCGAGCCCCTGGAGCTCCTGCGCCAGGCTGTGTTCCAGCCCTTGCGGGCACGGCGCAAAAGCCTTGAACGTGTCTTGTACGTGGGCTGGCCGGTGCTGCTGAACTGCAGTTGCAGGCCGGTCGCGGCGAGCCGGTACCGGGCGGCCCGTGGCCGGGCGCTGCCGTACAGTTGCTTGCGTCGCGGGTCGCGTCGGCCCGGTCGGGGCGCTGGCAACCGGCGCCGAGGCGCTGCCCGAACCCGCCGCAGCCTGGCGCGCCAGCGCCTGGCGGGCGGCTTGCCGGGCGCGGGCACCTGTGCGTTGGCGCGCCGTTGGCTTTTCGGAAGCGGGCGCCTCTGGCGCGTCCTTCAGCCGCAATGTCGTTTTCCTGGATTGTGTCATGGCATCAGAATGGTTTGACGACGACCAGCACCAGCACCAGCAGCAGGATGAGGACGGGGATTTCGTTGAAGAAACGGTAGAACCGGTGGGCGTGCGCATTTGCGCGGCGCGCGAATGCCTGCAGATAATGCCGGCACGCCAGATGATAGACGATCAACAGCAGCACCAGCAGCAGCTTGACATGCATCCAGCCCTGTCCACGGCCCAGCCCGTAGCCGAGCCAGAGATAAAGCCCGAATGCCAGCGCCAGGATGGCCAGGGGTGTCATGAAGCGATACAGCCGTCGGGCCATGCCAAGCAAGGTGTCATAGGTGGTTGGGTCGGCGGCCTGTGCCAGATTGACATACAGGCGCGGCAGGTAGAACAGCCCGGCAAACCAGGCGATCACGAACAGGATGTGCAGCACCTTGACCCAGAGCATGCTCAGCCCCGCAACTGGCCATTGCCGTTGAGCACCCATTTTTCGATCGTCAGGCCTTCCAGGCCCACCGGGCCGCGCGCGTGCAGGCGGTTGGTGGAAATGCCGATTTCGGCGCCCAGGCCGTACTCGTAGCCATCGGCGAAACACGTGGGCAGGTTCACGTAGACCGAGCTCGAGTCGACCTCGCGCTGGAAGCGCTCGGCCGCGGCCAGATCCTGGGTGACGATGGACTCGGTGTGTTCGGAGCTGTAGCGCTCGATGTGTGCCAGTGCCTCGTCCAGCGAATCCACCACCCGCACGGCCAGTATCGGTGCCAGATATTCAGTGGCCCAGTCGTCCTCGGTGGCTGGCCGGCTGCCCGGCATCAGGGGCAGGGCGCGCTCGCAGGCACGCAGTTCGACACCGACGGCCGCAAAGCGCCGAGCGGCTTGCGGCAACCATTGGGCCGCGATGTCGGCATGCACCAGAAGGGTCTCCATCGCGCCGCAGATCCCGCAGCGGTAGGTCTTGGCGTTGATCGCGATATCGAGGGCCTGGTCCGGTTGGGCGGCGCGATCGACGTACAGATGGCAGTTGCCGTCCAGGTGCTTGATCAGGGGGATTTTCGATTCGGCAGCCAGGCGGGCGATCAGGCTCTTGCCGCCGCGCGGAATGATCACGTCGATGAATTCGGTGAGGGTGACCATCTCGCCAACAGCGGCGCGGTCGGTGGTATCGACCACCTGCACGGCATGTTCGGGCAGGCCGGTACCCTGCAGGCTCTGGCGGATCAACTGGCCCAGGGCGCGGTTGGAATGAAAGGCTTCGCTACCGCCGCGCAATATGGTTGCGTTGCCCGATTTCAGGCACAGGGCGGCCGCATCGACGGTGACATTCGGGCGCGACTCGTAAATGATGCCGATCACCCCGATCGGCACGCGCATGCGGGCCACCCGCATGCCATTGGGACGCACTGCAGCAGCGCTCAGGCTGCCGATCGGGTCCGGCATGTCGGCCACCTGTCGCAGCCCCTGCATCATGGTCTGCAATGCCTTGTCGGACAGGCGCAGGCGCTCGACCAGAGCGGCATCCAGCCCCTTCTCGGCAGCCGCGTCCAGATCGCGCTGGTTTTCGGCTTGCAGCCACGCAGTCTGTTCGTCGATGAGACGCGCGAGCGCGCGCAGGGCGGCGGATCGCGCGGCCCCGGATGAGACGCGCAGCCGCCGTGCGGCGGCGCGCGCCTGTTGCCCGAGTTCGAGCATGGTCGTGTGGGTGGATGAAGCGGTATTCATTGCGGTGCCATTGTATGGGTGGGAGAATGCGCGCCTGCCGTGGTTACCCGCAGGACCAGGCGGGCCAGTTCATCCCAGGGATCGGGCAGGCGTGCAGCAACGGGCACGCCCTTGATATGCCGGTCGATTTCGTGGACCTGATCCAGTGCCAGAGGCCACAGGCGCGCCGGGCAGCGTTGCAGGGCCTGGCGCATATGATGCTCGCGAGCGCCAAAGACCCGCTGCGCACGCAAGGTACCGGCTCGCTGCCCGGCGGGCAGACTGGCCAGCAGGCCGAGGATGCGGATATCTTCACCCAGGCCCCAGAGTATCGGCAAGTGGGCCATGCCTTCTGCCTTCAGGCCGGCCAGAATCCGCAAGGCACGCTGTGGTTCGCCCAGCAGCACCGACTGGCGCAGATCCTGGGGGTCATGGCGCGAGACATCGAGTACCGCGGCCTGCACCTGTTCGAGCGTCAGGGCCCCCGGTGGGTACAGCAGCCCGAGTTTTTCGATTTCCTGATGCGCTGCGAGCAGATTGCCTTCGACCTGGTCTGCAAGCCACGCCTGCGTGCCCGTGTCGATCTCGTGATGCTGCTGCGCCAGACGCTGACTGATCCAGGCGGGCAATTCTGCGCGTCCGACCCCGGGGATATCGACCCAGGTGGCCTGTTTCCTGAGAAATTGCACCCACTTGCTTTTCTGGGTGGCCCAGTCCAGCTGCGGCAGGCGCAGCAGGATGAAGGCATCCGGCAACTGGCCGGCCGCGGCCTGGCTTGCCAGCTTTTGCAGCGTGTCCGCACCGGTCTTGCCTGGCTTGCCTGAGGGCAGGCTGATTTCGACCAGACGCAGATCGCCGAACAATGAGGTATTGCATGCTGCGGCCAGGACGGCGGACCAGTCACTGCGGGCATCCATCACCAGATGGCTGCGTTCGCTGCAACCCAGTCGCTGGGCCAGGGCGCGCAAGGCATCGGCGGCCTCGTTGACCAGCAGGATTTCATCGCCCGCCAGTACGCAGTACGCCGGCAGGCGGGCGTTCTGCTCGGCCTGCCGGAGCAACTGCGGGATGCCGGGTGCGCGAGTGGCCATGATACCGTTCAGTGACCGGCGCCGGACTTGCCCGCGGGGTGTGCCGCAGCCCCGCCGGACACGGCGTTCTCGTTGGAGCGGGCATAGGCGGCGCGCACTTCGGGCGAACTGATGCGGCTCATGATGCGGTGGATCAGGAGATCACGCATGTCGTTGAAGTTGCGCTGTATTTCGCTTTCTTTCGCTTGCACGATGTTTTCGCTGTAGGGCAGCTCGCGCAGGCTCTCGAGCGTTGTGGGTTCGAGCAGGCGCTCGCCGTTGCGGTCGACGAGTTCGAACGTGAACCTGAGCCGGAGTTCATATTCTTCGACCCGCCCATCGGCATCGAGTGACAATTGGCGCAGATCTTCACTGTCTTCGATCTGGCGCAGGAATACGTCGGCCTCACTGCGCTGGGTGACGATGCGGGTGGCCGGCGAGTTGGCCCGGATGGCCCGCTCGAGGCGGGCCCCGAATTCGCTGTTCAGATTGATGTTGGTATAGAGCGAATCAAACGGCAGTGGCGTGGCGCCCCGGATGTGGAAACCACAGGCTGTCAGCAGCAGCGTCAGCGCAGCGATCACCAGCAGGCGCCCTGCAGTGTACGGAAAGTTTGTCTGGATCATGTCGTCAGCCCACCACGTTGACCAGCCTGCCCGGCACGACTACCACCCGCCTGACAGGCCGTCCTTCAAGAAAACGGCCTACAGCCTCGTGAGCCCTTGCACTGGCCTCGATGACTGAAGGTTCGGCTTGTTGCGGCACACTGAGCTGGCCGCGGACCTTGCCGTTGATCTGCAAGACCAGTTCGATGGTCTCGGCCAGCAGGGCGTCTTCATCCACAGTGGGCCAGGGGGCGTCCAGCAGGTCGCCCAATGGGTCGGCAAAACCCAGTTCGCGCCACAGATGCCAGGTGATGTGCGGCACGACAGGATACAGCACACGCAGCAGGATCGACAGGGCTTCGGCCATGGCCGGGGCATCGGCTTGCTCGTGTGACGCCGTATCGAGTGCATTGAGCATTTTCATTGCCGTGGACACCACGGTGTTGTACTGGATGCGCTGGTAATCGTAGTCGGCCTGGCGCAGCAGGCCGTGAATCTGGCGGCGCAACCCGGCGCCTGCCGGGTTGCAGTGTTCGACGCGGCCTGCGGGCTGGATCTGGCCCTGCACCTGCGAATGGTGTGCGTGGCAGAAGGCCCACAGCCGGCGCAGGAAGCGATGGGCGCCATCGACACCCGAGTCGGACCACTCGAGGGTTTGCTCGGGGGGGCTGGCAAACATCACGAACAGGCGTGCCGTATCGGCACCCAGCGAATCGATGAGCTTCTGTGGATCGACCCCGTTGTTCTTTGACTTGGACATGGTGCCGATGCCTTCGTAGTCGACCGGCGAACCATCTGCCTTCAGGCGCGCGCCGACGATGGCACCCTTGTCGCTGGTGACCGGTTCGACGTCTTCCGGCCAGAAATATTCGATGCCGCCGCGTGGGGTACGCCGTGAATAGACATGATTGAGCACCATGCCCTGGCACAGCAGGCGGGTGAACGGTTCCGAGAATTCGACCAGACCGAGGTCGCGCATCACGCGGGTCCAGAACCGGGCATACAACAGGTGCATCACCGCATGCTCGATACCGCCGATGTATTGATCCATCGGCATCCAGTACGCATTGCGGGCATCGACCATGGCCTGATCATTGCCCGGTGAGGCATAGCGCATGAAATACCAGGATGAATCGACGAAGGTGTCCATGGTGTCGGTTTCCCGGCGGGCGGGCTGGCCGCAGCTGGGGCACGTACAGGCCAGGAAGGCTTCGTCACGGGCCAGCGGGTTGCCGGTGCCGTCGGGTACCAGATGCTCGGGCAGAATGACCGGGAGATCTTTTTCGGGCACGGGCACCGGACCGCAATCGGGGCAATGAATGATGGGAATGGGGGTGCCCCAGTAACGCTGGCGTGAAATGCCCCAGTCGCGCAGACGCCAGGTCGTGCGCGCCTCGCCCAGCCCGAGGGCCTGCAGGTCGGCCGCCACGGCCTGGACGGCCTGCTTCGTGCCCAGACCATCGTACTTGCCCGAGTGGATGGTATGGCCCATGGTCTTGTCGGCATACCAGTCGTGCCAGGTGTCGATGGCGTATTCATGGCCGGGGGCCGCGATGACCTGCAGGATGGGCAGGCCGTATTTGCGCGCGAAGGCGAAGTCACGCTCGTCGTGCCCCGGAACCCCCATGACCGCGCCGTCGCCGTAGCTCATGAGCACATAGTTGCCCACCCACAGCGGCACGGGCTGTTCGGTGAGCGGATGGATCACGCTCAGCCCTGTGGGCATGCCTTCTTTCTCGCGTGTGGCGAGTTCGGCTTCGGTGGTGCCGCCCTTGCGGCAGGCCTCGATGAATCGGGCGAGTTCCGGCTGGTGGCGCGCCGCTTCGGTCGCCAGAGGATGTTCGGGTGCCACGGCACAGAACGTCACCCCCATGATCGTGTCGGCGCGTGTCGTGAAGACGTGCATCAGCCCATTCTGGATCAGTGCGCCATCGGTGCCGCGGATGTCATGGCGAAAGGCAAAGCGAACCCCTTCACTGCGCCCCAGCCAGTTTTCCTGCATGAGGCGTACGCGTTCTGGCCAGCCGCTCATGCGTTCGTCTTCGAGCGCATCGAGCAGTTCCTGGGCATAGTCGGTGATGCGCAGATAATAGCCAGGGATTTCACGCTTTTCGACCAGCGCGCCCGAGCGCCAGCCCCGGCCGTCGATCACCTGTTCATTGGCCAGTACGGTCTGATCGACCGGGTCCCAGTTCACGGTCTGGGTCTTGCGATAGGCGATGCCTTTTTCGAGCATCTTCAGGAACAGCCACTGGTTCCATTTGTAATAGGATGGATCGCAGGCACACATTTCGCGTGACCAGTCGATCGCCAGCCCCATCGCCTGCATCTGGCCTTTCATGGTGGCGATGTTGGAGTAGGTCCATTGGGCCGGTGGCACACCGGATTTCATGGCCGCATTTTCGGCCGGCATCCCAAAGGCATCCCAGCCCATGGGCATGAGCACGTTGTAGCCGCGCATGCGCAACTGGCGCGTCATCATGTCGTTGATGGTGTAGTTGCGCACGTGCCCCATATGCAGTTTGCCGCTGGGATAGGGCAGCATGGAACAGGCGTAGAACTTGGGCCTGGGAGAGCCGTCGGGCGCGGTGGCATGTTCGGTGACGCGATAGACGTCACCTGCGCGCCAGTGATCCTGAGCGTCCGATTCGACCTGAGAGGGGAGGTAGCGTTCCTGCATGTTCGTTGGCTGGTTGGATTGAGAATGAAGACAGGCTTTCAATGCGAATGAAGACAAGCCTTCGATTATAGGAGGCCAGGGCGTAAAAAGGGTCCGGCTCGATTTCCGTCAGAGGAAATCGAGCCGGACCCCATGGATGCAGTGGCAGCCGACAGCGAAATTACTTGAGCTTGGTTTCCTTGTAATCGACGTGCTTGCGTGCCACTGGATCGAATTTCTTGATCAGCATCTTTTCGGGCATGTTGCGCTTGTTCTTGGTGGTGGTGTAGAAATGCCCGGTACCTGCCGTGGATTCAAGCTTGATCTTTTCGCGAACGCCTTTTGCCATGATGTACTCCTGAGGGGGCCTGTCAGACCCGTTCGCCGCGGGCGCGCATGTCGGCCAGCACGGCATCGATACCGACCTTGTCGATCGTGCGCAAGGCCTGGGTGGATACGCGCAGGCGTACCCAGCGGTTTTCGGATTCAACCCAGAACCGGCGAGACTGCAGATTGGGCAGGAAACGCCGCTTGGTCTTGTTGTTGGCGTGAGAAACGTTATTGCCCACCATCGGGCCCTTGCCGGTCACTTGGCATACGCGTGCCATGGCCTCACCTTTTTTAGTGTCTATACTGGAAAGCCTTGCATTCTACTTTGAAATGAGTAGATAGATCAAGCGCCCTGGTGCACGGTGCCCTGGTGCATGGCAAATCGCCCGGCGAGCCAGGATAGCGTTGCACAGGCCGTCAGGGCGGCTGCCAGGGGCAGTGGGGTCTGCGCATGCCAGATGCTGACCCCGTAACCGGCGAGCGCGCCGCTGAACATTTGCAGTGAGCCCATGAGCGCGGACGCGGTGCCCAGCCGTGGCCCCTGCTCGGCCAGGCCCAGCGCCGTTGCGTTGGGCACCACGAAACCCTGGCTGGCCATGAAGCCCATCAGGCACAGCATCAGCCAGATCAGGCTGATGAGGCCGAGCAGCGTGAGAACGAGCGCACAGGCTGTCATCAGCACCAGAAAGAACTGGGCACGCCTGAGCAATTGCACGGGCGCATGGCGTTCGAGCAGGCGTGCGCTGATCTGCGAGGCGAGGATGAGGGACATCGCGTTCAGCCCGAACAGCAGGCCGAACCAGCGCGGATCCACGCCATAGATGGAAATGAAAACCTGTGGGGATGCGGCGATGTAGGCGAACATCCCGGCCGAGCCCAGGCCGCCGGCCAGACTGTAGCCCATGAAGCCCCGGTGACGCAGCAGATGCATGAAGTTGCGTGCGATGGTGCGCACGGCCAGAGGGCTGCGTGCCCCCGGTGGCAGTGACTCGCGCATGAACGGAATGACGATGGCCAGCAGGGCAAGCCCCATCAGCACCATGATGTAGAAGACGGCACGCCAGGAACCCAGGGTGACCGCCTGGCCACCCATCAGAGGGGCCAGTATGGGCATCACGCCCATGACCAGCATCAGCAGTGACAGCGCCTGGGCGGCCGCACGGGTATCCAGGTGGTCCCGGATGACGGCCCGCGGGATCACCATGCCCGCAGCACCGCCGAATGCCTGCACGACGCGCCAGATGAGCAGTGCCCCGATGCTGTCGCTGTGCGCACAGGCCAGGGAGGCGAGCGTGAACAGAACCAGGCCGGCCACCAGCGGTGGCTTGCGCCCGTAGCGATCGGCCAGTGGGCCGTAGATCAGTTGCGCCAGTGCCAGGCCCAGAAGGTAGCTGGCCAGCGTACGTTCGACCAGGCCCTGCGGTACCTGCAGGTCTTTGGCGATGGCCCCGAAGGCTGGCAGGTACATGTCGATGGCCAACGGCCCCAGGGCGGCCAGGGCACCCATGAGGATCAGCCATGGCGGTACCGTCAATGTGGAGGTTCGGGGGCTCATGAGTACGTCAGGCAGCGCAGAAGGCGCTACTATAACAAGATGTTTTCCGGCGCTTGGCTTCCGGTGCACTCAGGGCCCGGACCTGGCCGCTTACTCAATGACCACAAGAGGAGGTTCTTTTGGCAGCGCTCACGTCCCTGATCGAAAATAAACTGGCATCCTTGCCGGTCAGCGTGTCCATGCAAATGCCCGATGGCAAGAAGCTGGGTCCGGCCGATGCCGACATCCGCCTGCAGGTTCATGATTCCGTGGTGCTGGCGCATGTTGCGTCGGGTGAAGTCGGTGTCCTGGGCGAAGATTACGTCGAAGGCCGGTTCGACTTCGATGGCTCGATGCGCGACATGATGCGCCTGGCTGTCGGTATTCTGCCCGGTTCGCCCATCGATGCCGCCGAAAAGGGCTGGTTCACCAGTCTGGTGCGTCGCCTGGTCTCGGTGTGGCGGCATTCCATCGAACGCGACGCGCGGCAGATCGAGTTCCATTACGATCTGTCCGATGATTTCTACGGCCTGTGGCTGGATCCTCGCCGGGTCTATTCATGTGCATACTACCGCGAGCCCGACTACACCCTGGCGCAGGCCCAGGAAGCCAAGCTCGACCACATCTGCCGCAAGCTCGCGCTCAAGCCGGGCGAACGTTTTCTCGATGTCGGCGGCGGCTGGGGGGGGCTCATGCTATGGGCTGCCGAACACTACGATGTCGATGTCACCGGCATCACCCTGTCGCGCAATCAGCATGCCTATGTCAATGGGCTGATCGAGCAGAAAGGGCTGGGTGGGCGCGTGCGTTTCGAACTGCTCGATTACCGCAAGCTGGATGAATCCCGCCCGTACGACAAGATCGCGTCCGTAGGCATGTTCGAGCACGTGGGCCGGGCCCAGCTCACAGCCTATTTCGGCAAGTTGTTGCGCCTGGTCCGGCCTGGCGGGCTGATCATGAATCATGGCATCACGGCGGGGGGCCTGAGCAACAGTGAACTGGGTGCCGGCATGGGCGACTTCATCGAAAAATACATCTTCCCCGGCGGTGAACTCTCGCACATCCATTTCGTGATGCAGACCCTGTCCGAGGCGGGGCTCGAGGCGTACGACGTCGAAAACCTCCGGCCACATTATGCGCGTACGTTATGGGCCTGGAGCGATGCGCTCGAGGCCCGGCTGCCCGAGGCCCGTGCAACGCTCAGTTCGCCGCAGGGCGAGCGCTCCCTGCGCGCGTACCGCATGTATCTGGCCGGTTGCGCAATGGGTTTCGAGCACGGCTGGATCGCGTTGCACCAGATTCTGGCCGGGCCGCAGCCTGAGGGGCGTTCCGATGAACTCGATTGCCCCGAGGGCCAGGCCTATCCCTGGCGCCGAGGCTATATTTACCAGCCCGACAAACTGCCGGGCTGAGCCACCCGAGTGGCGGCATATGGGGCCCTGCGGGGCCCTTTTTTCATGGTTGCCAAGGGGCTCATGAAAAGGCTGTTTTTATGATTGCGTTTCATTTTCTGCCATCTTGCATGTAGAATGGGCGTTTTGCTGTAGAAAGCATTTGCCTTGGCTGCGCCCGAATGTCTCGGGTGGTGCCTGTGTCAGAAGTGCCCCGCGGCACTGGCAATGCTGGTATGTATTGGCGGCTCGAACAGCCGTTTTCCGCACACCCTCCCCCAAGCTATGGCGCCGGCCCGTACCCTTCGGGCCGACGTCTCCGTAACCCAAAGGAGGCTTCAATGTCCAAATCCAATCCTTCCAATTCTCCCAGCCGGCTGACGCGCTCGGCCCTGGGCCTGGCGTTTGCCGCCACTCTGGCCGGTCTGTCCATGGCGCCTGCGGCAGCACAGGCGGCCGATGCGGTGCAATGCGAGCTCGATCGCCCCATGCGTTTTGGCGGCATGAACTGGGAATCCAACCTGGTGCTCGTCGAGGTCGAGCGGTTCATCGTCGAGCATGGCTATGGCTGCGACTCCGAGGTTCTGCCTACTGAAACGCTGCCCGCCCTGGCGGCGCTCGAGCGGGGTGACCTCGACATCAACACCGAAGTCTGGCTCAACAGCGTGCTCGAGCCCTGGAATCAGGCCGAGGCCACGGGCAAGGTCAAGCGCATCGGCGACATCTATATGGGCGGTGAAGCCTGGTTCATCCCGAAATACACGGCCGAGCGCCTGCCCGACCTCAAGAAAGCTGCAGATCTGCCCAAATACTGGGAAGACTTCAAGGATCCGGAAATGCCCTCCAAGGGCCGCTTCTATGGCTGCCCTGCAGGCTGGGGCTGTGAAATCGTGAGCACCAACCTCTTCAAGGCCCTGGGGCTGGGGGATACGTTCACCCTGTTTTCCCCGGGCACGGGCGCCACCCAGAAGGCTGCACTCACTGCGGCCTATAACCGGGGCGAGAATATCGTCTTCTACTACTGGTATCCGACGCCGGTCGTCGGCTCCATGGATCTGGTGAAGCTCGAACTGCCACCCTATGACGCCGACAAGCAGAAGTGCCTGACCGACCCCGACTGCACCGACCCGCAGGCCTCCGATTACCCTGAAAATCCGGTATTCACGGCCGTCAGTGCCGGATTCATCGAAGCGGCGCCGAAGCTGACCGAGTTTCTCTCGAAAGTGTCGGTGCCGCTCGATGACATGGGCGCAGCCATGGCCTACATGGATGAGCATGAAGCCGAGCCGGATGAAACCGCCGACTGGTTCCTGAAGAACAAACAGGATGTCTGGACCCAGTGGTTGCCAGCCGATGTATCCGAGCGGGTCAAGGCAGCGCTGTAAGGGCCTGCCATGTTTCCCGAACTGATCTCGGCCCGGGATCTGCAGCGGCCCATTGACGCCTTCGTCAATGGGCTGGTCATGGAGTATTCGGATGTGCTCCGGGCGCTGACCCAGCCGCTGCTCGATCTGCTCATCTGGGCCGACAACCTGCTGCGCCAGTCACCCTGGTGGGCCATCATCCTGGTGGTCATGGGGGTGGCCTGGGTGGCCAGCCGCAAACTGCGCTTCAGCGTGGCCATGGGGGCCTTGCTGGGGGCTCTGGGGGCCATCGGCCTCTGGGAAGCCTCCATGCAGACCCTGTCGCTCATGCTGGTGGCCGTCGCTTTTTCGGTGCTGCTGGGTATTCCCGTGGGCATCGCCATGGCCAGCTTTCGCTGGGTGCGCTCAGCCATGCTGCCCGTGCTCGACGTCATGCAGACCATGCCGAGCTTCGTGTACCTGATTCCGGTGGTGATGCTGTTCAATCTGGGCAAGCTGGCGGCCCTGTTTGCGACGGTGATCTACGCCGTACCACCGGTCATCCGGCTCACCGACCTGGGTATCCGGCTGGTCGATCCCGAGGTTCTCGAGGCGTCACGCGCGTTCGGGGCCAGCCGTACACGGCAGCTGTTCGGTGTGCAGTTGCCGCTGGCGCTGCCGAACATCATGGCTGGCATCAACCAGACCACGATGATGGCCCTGGCGATGGTGGTGATCGCTTCCATGATCGGGGTGCGCGGCCTGGGTTACGAGGTGCTGCAGGGCATCAACCGCCTGCAGGTCGGCCGTGGGCTTCTGGCCGGGCTGGGCATCGTCGTGCTGGCCATCATCTTCGACCGCATCACGCAGAAATTTGGCCAGCGTCAACAGATGCGCGGAGCCTGACATGGATAAAATCGAAGTCCGCAACATCTACAAGATCTTTGGCCCACACCCGCAGCGCTGGCTGTCCGCGGCACGCGAGGGCATGTCCAAGGAAGAACTGCTCGAGCGCAGCGGCCATACCCTGGGCCTGCGGGACATCTCGCTGTCGATCGCAGCCGGTGGCATCCACGTCATCATGGGGCTGTCCGGTTCGGGCAAATCCACCTTGATCCGGCATTTCAATCGGCTCATCGACCCCAGTGCCGGCCAGATCCTGGTCGATGGGGTCGACGTCATGGGCCTGAAGCCGCGCGAGCTCGAAACGTTCCGTCAGCAGAAGATGAGCATGGTGTTCCAGCGCTTCGGCCTGCTGCCGCATCGTACGGTACTCGACAATGCAGCCTACGGGCTGGCCGTGCAGGGCATGCGCCGCGCCGAGCGCAATCAGCGCGCCATGCACTGGCTCGAACAGGTTGGCCTGTCCGGCTTCGAGGCGCAGTATCCCCATCAGCTGTCCGGCGGCATGCAGCAACGTGTGGGGCTGGCGCGTGCGCTGGCCACCGATGCGGAAATCCTGCTGATGGACGAGGCGTTCTCGGCACTCGATCCCCTGATCCGCCACGAAATGCAGGACCAGCTGCTGGCACTGCAGGCCCGGCTGAACAAGACCATCGTATTCATCACCCATGATCTGGATGAGGCCCTGCGCCTGGGGAACCGGATTGCGATCCTGAAGGATGGCGAGCTCATCCAGGACGGCACGCCCGAGGATATCCTGCTGTCGCCGGCCAACGATTACATCGAGTCCTTCCTGCAGGACGTCAATCGGGGCAAGGTGCTGAACGCTTCGCATGCGGTGGGCGAACGCCCGCTGACGCTCACCATGCGCACCTATCCGGCACATGCGCTCGAGCGGCTGGCTGCACGCGGCTATGACTACGCAGCGGTACTCGATGGCAAGCGGCTGGCAGGTGTCCTGATGCGCGACGATGCCCAGCGTGCCGTCAACGAAGGTGCGCGCGATATTTCCCGTTTCTTGACGGACATGGCGTCGGTACCGGCGTCCGAAGGCCTGGATCAGGTTCTGGCACGCCTGTTGCGCACCCCGGCCCCCCTGGCCGTTACCGATGATCAGGGTGAGTTCCTGGGCGTCCTGTCACGCAGCAAGGTCGTCGAGTTGGTCACGACCCGACCCAATGGCGAGAACGGGGCAGACGCATCAGGTGCGGCGCCGATCCCCGCAGAGGCGGCGTCGACCCACGCCCAAGGGCAAGCAGAGAGCCGTACCGGGCAGGCAGCCTGACAGCAGGCCCGGGTTTGCAGGGCCGGGGCCGCCCGCCGCCGTTTGCCCGGCCATGCCGCGTGCGGTCATCCGTGCAGCCTCAGCAGGCGGAACATTTCGTGGCGATCGGGGCCGCGCCGACCCTCCCATAGCGCAGGCTGATCTGCCCTGGCCGCCGTGCCCTTGCGCAGTTCATCGGGGTCCAGTTGCTGGAGCAGCAGCGGGCAACGGCCGTCGAAGCTGAATTCCAACTGCTCGAACACGTAAAAAGAGGCCCGCTGGCCACTGCCCAGATCCTGGGCGCGTACGCATTCGCCGGCCCGTTGGTGCTGGCGCAGGGCCTGGGCCAATGAGGCCGAGACATCACGATAGCTGCGGGCGTAATCGAGGGCGGGCATCCACAGGGTGGCGAGCAGCAGCCAGGTGGCAATCAGCCCGCCGGCGGACAGCGCCGTACCGCGCCATAGCCCTGCCGGGCGGCTGCGCAGGCGCCAACCCACCAGGGCCAGCCAGGCGAGGGTGCCCAGTATGGCCAGCACTGTGGCAGGCCAGGCCACGTGAATGTACAGACCGCGGGTCTGGCGCGCAATATTGGCCGCGATCTGTGCCGGCCAGCCCGTTTGCAGGGCGATCCAGCCGAGCCAGACGGTCGCCGCAGTGAGCGTGAAGCACATGATGGCAAACCAGTCGAGCGTGTTCACCACCCCGCGGCGCAATGTGGGTAGCGCCAGGGCCGCCAGAATGGCGGAGGGTACGGCCAGTGTGGCATATTCGGGCTCGAATGGCTGCCGCGAGAAGATCAGGACCGCCAGTGCGCCCGCCAGAAAGCCTGCAGGAATGCGTACATGCGCAGCGCCCAGCCATCTGCGCCAACGCCACAGGGCGACCAGCACCAGCGGCCAGGTCGGCCACAGAAACCAGGGCAGATCGCGCAGGACGCTGATCAGGGATGAACTCGAGGGCCAGCCAAACGCCTGGGCATTCCATTGCAGCCAGCCCTGAATCCAGCGCGGGTCGGTAGACTGAGCGGGGATCCACCAGGCGGCAATCAGGGCCGTGGCCAGCAGGCAGGCCAGCAGCAGCCAGCGCCGGCAGGACCAGAGTTCGCTGCCCGGTATGAAAATCAATGCCAATGCCACGAGCATGGGGGCGAGCCCCGGCCAGCCACGCGTCAGGAACGCCGCGGCCAGAGCCAGGCCCAGGGACAGCGTGCCGGACAGGGGGTGATCCAGCATGCGTGCCACGGCGTACAGGGCCAGCGCCTGGATTGCGATCAGGGCGGGCACTTCGGATGTTTCGTGCATGCGCCAGATGATGCCTACAGTGGCCACGATGAGCAGCAGGGCCGCATCCGCCAGCATGCGGCCATAATCCCGAGGATGGGGTTCGCCCCCGAAAGGCAGGGCCAGCGGCAGGGCCTCGGGGCGCCGGCCAAGCAGGTATGTGCCGTACCAGAGGCTGCCGGAGAGCATCCCGAACCACAGCAGATTGGGCAATCGCGAGGCGATGATCCGTGCATCGATTGATGAGGGCTCCAGCCAGGCGAACAGCGGCGCGAAGAACTCGATGCTGAGCGCGCCCACCCAGGTGATCAGCGGGCCGGTGCGAGGATGGGCCAGGTCACCGACATGCGGCAGCAGCCAGGCATGAGCCTGGCCGGACAGCGCCGTGAGCATGGTGGCGAGCCCGGTGACATCATCCGGTTTCCAGGGGTCACGGTAAAACAGGCCGGCCAGGATGTAGACCAGGCCCACCACCAGCAGGAACAGCCGCGGCAGCTTGACCGCTGCGGTGGCCGTCAGGCGTGCAGGTGTGGAAGGTGGCGAATTGACAGGCACCGTGAGACCCGGGATGTTTTGATTCGAGTGCCCATGATATACAAGATTGCGCACCGAACCCGAGCTGTGGCGGGGTGCTGCAAAATGCAAGCCCCGCCGTCTGCGGGGCGGGGCTTTGCCGGGCCGATCGTGCGCAGTGGCTTATTTCTTGAGGGTGCCTGCCGTGCGGGCGAAACGTGCGCGGAACTTTTCCACCCGGCCGGTCTCGACGATGCGGGTCTGGGCGCCGGTATAGAAGGGGTGCGATTCCGACGTGACGTCGCATTTGAACAAGGGGTAGGTCTTGCCGTCGATTTCAGTGGTTTCGCGAGAATTCAGCGCCGAGCGCGAAATGAACTGATTGCCGGTCTGCAGGTCAAGGAACACGACCTCGCGGTATTCGGGATGGATGCCTTCTTTCATGGGGGTGATCCGTAAATGGCGGTAAATCTGCTATTTTACTTATACTTGCCCACGTTCTGCAAGTGAGACCACCTCATGGGCGCCCACCACCAGGTGATCCAGCAGGCGTACGTCGACCAGGGCCAGCGCCTGCTTGAGTTGCCGTGTGAGGGCGATGTCTGCCGGGCTGGGCTCGGCCACGCCCGAAGGATGGTTATGGGCCAGGATCAACGCCGCTGCGTGGTGCTGCAACGCCGCCTTGACCACTTCGCGCGGGTAGATGGATGCATGTGACAGCGTGCCGCGTGCCAGTTCGACACAGTCGATGAGTTGCAGGCGCGTGTCCAGGAACAGCGCGATGCAGTGCTCGATACGTAGATGGGCCAGGCGCAGGGTGCAGAATTGCTTGACGCGCTCGGGCTGGCTGAGCGCCCGGCCCGTGCGCAAGGGCTCTTCGATGGCACGCCGGCTGAGCTCTTGCACTGCCATGAGTTCGCAGGTCTTTGCATTGCCCAGCCCCGGAAAGGCCAGCAGGGCATCGGGTTCGGCGGACAGCAGGCGGCGCAGCCCGCCAAAATGGCTGACGAGGTCGCGGCCCATCTCGATGGCATTGCGCCCCCGGGTGCCTGTGCGCAGCAGGATGGCCAGCAATTCAGGCGTGGTCAGAACCTGCGCGCCATGCTGCAGCAATCGCTCGCGAGGACGTTCGCAGGAGGGGGATTCTGGAGTGTATGTCATGATAGGCCCTAAAATCATGATATGTTTCACAAGTACGCCACGGTGGTATTTTGACTGCTTCCAGCCCATTGCAGCCCGTTCAGGCTGACTCTTATGTCACGTTGCATTACCGATTCGAACTGTTGACCGGTCCGGCGGCCGGTACGGTATTCGTGGATACCTTCCTCGACCGGCCCGCCACCTTGCAGATGGGGGTGGGCCAGTGGGCGCCCGGGCTCGAAGCCTTGCTGCTGGGGCGTATCGAGGGTGAACAGTTCATGCTCGACATCCCGGCAGTGCAGGCCTATGGCGAACGCAATCCCGATCTGCTGCAGTGGCTGTCGCGCGACGAAATGGTGCGCAGTGCGCCGCCCGACACACAGTTCGAGGCGGGCGACATGGTCGAGTTCGTGGCCCCCGCGGGCGGGCGGTATTCAGGGATTCTGAAATCGTTCGATGGCGATGCGGCCCTGCTCGACTTCAATCATCCGTTGGCCGGCATCGACTTGCAGGTCGAAATCAAGATTCTGGGGGTACTATGAATCCACACCGCTCCGATACCGGAACCCTGCAGGGCGAAGCTGAAATCCTGCTTGCACAGCCGCGTGGTTTCTGCGCCGGGGTCGATCGGGCCATCGAGATCGTCGAGCGCGCGCTCGAAATCCATGGCGCGCCGATCTATGTGCGCCATGAAATCGTGCACAATCGCTATGTGGTCGATGACCTGCGGTCACGCGGGGCCATCTTCATCGATGAGCTCGAAGATGCACCGGCCGGCGCCATCGTGATTTTTTCCGCGCATGGGGTCTCGCGCGCCGTGCGCGCCGAGGCTGAGCAGCGCCAGCAGCGTATTTTCGATGCCACCTGCCCCCTGGTGACCAAGGTGCACGTCGAGGTGGCTCGCATGCGCAAGGAAGGCCGCGAGGTGATCATGATCGGTCACAGGGGGCACCCCGAAGTGGAAGGCACGTTGGGGCAGGCCGATGCGGGCATGTACCTGGTCGAGACGGTTCAGGATGTTCTGGCGCTGCAGGTCGAGCGGCCGGACTTTCTCGGCTTTGTCACCCAGACCACGCTGTCGCTGGATGACGCGGCCGAGATCGCGCAGGCACTGCGGGATCGCTTCCCGGGGATTGCAGAGCCCAAGAAAAGTGATATCTGCTATGCCACCCAGAACCGTCAGGATGCCGTGCGCATCATGGCGCCACAATGTGACCTGGTGCTGGTGGTGGGCAGCCCGAACAGTTCCAATTCCAACCGCCTGCGTGAAGTGGCCGAGCGCAAGGGGGTCACGGCCTATCTGCTCGATGACCCCGACATGATCGATCCGCAGTGGCTGCGCAGCGCCCGGCGGGTCGGGGTGACGGCAGGGGCCTCGGCGCCCGAGGTTCTGGTGGAGCAGGTCATCGGCCGCCTGCGCGAACTGGGCGCGCGTTCGGTGCGGCCGCTCGAGGGGGTGCGTGAGCAGGTTTCATTTCCGTTGCCCCGCGAACTGTCACGCAAGATCTCGCCATGACGCGTCGCTTGCGCTGGTTGCTGTGCATTGTCGCGGGATGCCTGCTGGCGTACACAGGGGCTGCGTGGTGGGCCGGGCAGCAGGCTGAATCCGTGCTGCGGGTCTGGGTGGCCGAGGCCAACCAGCGCTGGCAACTCGAGGCCTCGGCGCCCGGGCAGGCGCCTGTGCTGTCCATCCTGGACTACAGACGCGGGGTATTCTCATCCGATCTGGGCCTGCGTTTCGAATACCCGGAGGCACGCGGTACGCGGGTTTTTGACCTGCAGAACCACCTTCAGCATGGTCCGTGGCCCTGGCAGGCGCTCCAGGAAGGGCATTGGGCGCCATTGGCAGCTTACAGTGTGCTCGAACCCGTGGCCGGGCCCGGCTGGCAGATGTGGTTCGATGCAATGCCTCGCGGGGTGCTGCCCTGGATCCTGCAGGCCCGCATCGGCTTCAATGGCGCATTGCGGGCCTCCTGGCGGTTCGAGCCGGCCCGGCTGCCGGACGCCGGCTTTTCGTTTGCCGGGGCCCAGGTTCAGGTCGAACGGGATGCGGGCGAGCCCGAATTTCGCGTGCGTGCCGATGTGCCCCACCTGACGTTCGACGATGCCGATGAAAGGGTGAGCCTCGAAATCCGTGATCTGGTCTACCAGAGCCGGATGATCCTGACCGATGGCACCCATCTTCAGGTCCATCAGATCATGCAGACAGGCAATCTGCTGCTCGTCACCGACGCTTGGCCCGGTCTGCTGTTCGAGCAATCCGAATTGACGATGGATACGGCCCGTACGGGGCAACTGGTGGATACGCGCCTGGACTGGGATCTTGGCCGCATGCAGTTGCAGGGCAGCGATCTCGGTCGCTTGCGCGCACGCGGCTCCGTGGCGCAGTTCAACGTGCAGGCATGGGATGCCCTCATGTCGGCCATGGAGACCTGGCCCGAAGGGGATCCGCAGGATTGGTCGCCCCAGCAGCGCCAGGCGCTGCTGGGGCTGCTGCGGCCGGTGTTCGCCACCGGCCCGGTGCTGGCGCTCGATACCCTGCAATGGCAAACCCCCGAGGGGGTGTCCGAAGCGGCCTTGCACATTGGCCTGCAACCGCTGGATGAAGGCCCCGAACCGGCACTGGAGTCCGGCGTGCGCCGGGCTTCATTGCAGTTGGGGGTGTCCCGGCCCATGGTGCTGTATGTGGTCGGCCAGTCCCAGAAGGCGCAGCAACAGATGGCTGTCACACTGGCCAGCATGCTGTTCGACAGGCTGGCGGCCCATCTGCAGCGCCAGGGTCTGGTGCGCCTGGCTGACGGGCTCGTGGAAGTCGATTACCATTTCGAACACGGCCAGTCCGTACTCAATGGTCAGTCGCTCGGCGCAGGGGAGTTGCAGCAGCGAATCGAGCGTTCAGCGGCCTGGTAGAGTCACTTCACTCAGGAGACGCTTGCATGCAACCCACCGTATTCACGCGCATTCTGGCCGGCGAGATCCCGGCCGCCCTGGTTTACCGGGGTGAACGCATCTTTGCGTTCATGGACGCCGGGCAACTGAATCCTGGCCACGTGCTGGTGGCCCCCTGCGAGGCCTATCCCACCCTGCTCGACATGGATGAAGACCTGGCGGCCGAACTCATGCGTGTCAGCCACCGGGTGGCCCGGGCCGTGCAAGAGGCTTTCCAGCCACCGGGCATGATGCTGCTGCAGGCCAACGGGGTGGCGGGTGGGCAGACCGTGCCGCATGCGCATATCCATGTCCTGCCGCGCCACGAGGACGACGGGGTGGGGCTGGTATGGCCGCGCAAGAACCCTGACATGGCTGTGCTCGAAGCCTACGCGGCCCGGATACGAATGGCCGGCTGAGGCCCGGCTGAGGCCCGCGTGAGGCCCGGCTGAGGCCCGCGCGATCATCGCAATCTTCATGAATTTGGAAGCCTGCTGTTTACCCTTAAGGGAAAGCACTGATCCGGAACGCGGAAGGCGGCCTGCCTGTTTCTGTTCATCATTTTAAATCAAAGGTTTGTTGATTCACCTGGGTCGATCGGGGGGGCATCCTTTGTCCTCCGGACAACGAGTTCCCGCGCCTGTGAAACATGACGTAAGTTTTGCGTAAGTTTGAAAAAACATCATGATTCCACGCGTGATTTCGGCTGGTCGATATGGCATGACCGTGGAAGCCAGGCGGTGGCCAGCATCAGAACTGGCAGGCATTGCGACCGAAATGCGGGGCTTCGTCGGGCACATATCGTGTCCTGCGTTATTCAAACCAGGAGACAAATCCATGAAAGACAGGAAGACATCAGCCCAGGCGCTGAATCCAATGATCGGGCGCCGTTCCGTGCTCAAGGCCGGGGCAGCAGGCGTCGCCGGCGGCCTGCTGCTGCCCGCGACGGCCCGGGTCGCCATGGCGCAAGACAAGAAGCCGTTGGGTGCGTGGCCGGCCGGTTCGGATGGCGATACCGTGTACGTGGGCCTGACGGTCGACCTCACCGGCCCCTATTCGGCCCAGGGCGCCGAGCAGCAGAAGGGTTACGAACTGGCGGCCGAGCACCTGAACAACGGGGATCCCATCCTGCAGAAGATTTCGCCCAATCTCAAGAAGGGCATCCTGGGCAAGGGCATCAAGCTGGGCGTGGCCGATGCCGAGACCAAGCCCAACACCAGCGTGCAGGCGGCTACGCGCTACATTCATGACAACAAGGCCCTGATGGTCTCCGGCAGCACCAGCAGCGCAGTGGCCATTGCACTCGAAAAAGTCTGCAACCGTGAACACACGCCCTATTTCACCGCGATTTCGGGCTCCAACGAAACCACGGGTGTCGATTGCCAGCGCTATGGTTTCCGGCCCTGTTACTTTGCCTACATGGCCTGCAAGGCCATCGCACCCGTAGCGGCCAAGGCGCTGGGCAAGGATTGCCGCGCGGCCTACCTGACGCCCGACTACACCTACGGCCATACCACCACCGAATCCATGGTCGAGTTCACCGAAAAGGAAGGCTGGAAGACGGTCACCAATCAGGTGCACCCCTTGGGGGCCAAGGATTACAGCTCATACCTCATCAATATCGCCAACACCGATGCCAACGTGCTGGTCTGCGTCGCCTACGGGGCCGATGCGGTGAACGCGATCAAGCAGGCCAAGCAGTTCGGTCTGCTCGACAAGATGAAGCTCGTCATTCCCTATTCTTCTGCATACATCGAAGTCGAGGTGGGCTCGGAACTGATCGAGGGGGCCCTGGTGGCCCAGGGTTTCTGGTGGACCATGGAAGCGCAGTATCCGGTGGCCAAGGACTTCGTGGCCGCCTACGAAAAGAAATTTGGCGGCAAGCCGCGCGACTCTGCCCTGTATGGCTACCTGGCCATCATGGCCTGGGCGGCTGCGGTCGAGCGGGCCGGCAGCTTCTATCCGCCCGATGTGGTCAAGGCACTCGAAGATGGCAGCGTGCTCGAAATACCCGTGGGCCCCTTCAATATCCGGCCCGAAGACCATCAGGGCGTGATCAATTTCCCGATCATGCGGGGCAAGAAGAAGTCCGAAATGAAGAATCCGGACGACTGGTACGACATCATCGAGATCGTCCAGGGCAAAGAGGTCGTCCCGCCGCTGGGCCTGCTGGGCTGCAAGATGGGTGATTACGTCTGATCGGCGCGCCATGCCGGGGGTGGCCTGTCGCAGCCGGCCATCCCCGGGCACAACGTCCGGGTCTTTGAAGGAGGCACCCGAGCATGTCACTGTTTTTCTCTCAGCTGTTCAACGGACTGGCCACTGGTCTGTTGCTGGCATTGATCAGCACCGGCCTGACCATCATCTACGGCACGCTCGGTGTCATCAACTTCGCCCACGGGGCATTGTTCGTCGTCGGGGGCTACGCCGGCTATACCGTCTACTCGCTGACCGATTCGTTCATCCTGGCCATCGCCGGCGGCTCGGCAGTGGCCCTGGCCGTGGGCCTGGTCATGGAGCGCGGCCTGATGCGCCAGTATTACAGCCGCCCGCCCGAAGACCAGATTCTGGTCACGTTCGGCATCAGCATCATTCTGGTCGAGATCGTGCGCGGCCTCTATGGCGGCATCAGCTATTCGGTCACGCCACCCGATTGGGGCCAGGGCATCGCCCGCATTGGCTCGCTCATCTATCCGCTCTATCGCCTGGAGACCCTGGGTATTGCCGCGGCGACGCTGCTGTTGCTGTATTTCGTGCTGTATCGCACCAGCCTGGGCCTCATCGTGCGGGCGGGCATCGAAGATGCCCAGATGGTGAATGCGCTGGGCATCAACGTCAAGCGCACGTTCCTGCTGGTCTTTGGCATTGGTGCCATGGCCGCGGGCTTTGCCGGGGTGATCAATTCACCCATCGTGGCGCTGACGCCGGACATGGGGTTTCGCTATCTGGTTGATTCGTTCGTCGTGGTGGTCATCGGTGGGGTGGGTTCATTCCCCGGTGCCATCATCGGCGGCATCATCGCCGGCGAGATTCTCAGCCTGACGTCCATGGTCAACCCGCAGTATTCCGAAGTCATGCTGTTCGTGGCCATGGCGTTGGTGCTGGTGCTGCGCCCGCAAGGTCTCATGGGTCAGGAGGGACGCGAATGAACACCACCACACACCAGACCACGGCGCCCGCCGTCGGTGATACGACACGCACCGCGCCGGCATCGCACGGTGCGCCCACCCGCACCGTGCTGCGCAGGCAGTGGCCCGAGATGCTGGTGGGGCTGGGGCTGATTGCCGCGCCGTTTGTCCTGCCACTGGCCGGAATGAGCCCGGATCTTCTCACCCGCATCCTGATATGGGGCCTGTTCGGGCTCGGCTTCGATCTGCTCTTTGGCTATACGGGCCTGCTGTCGTTCGGCCAGGCAGCGTTCTACGGGGTGGGGGGCTTCGTGACGGCGTATCTGCTCACCGATGGGGTGGTGTCGAACATGCTCGTGGCATTGCTCATCGGCACGGTCATGGCAGCCGTCACGGGCCTGCTGATCGGCTACCTGACGCTGCGCCGCACGGGGATCTACTTCGCCATGAGTACGCTGGCTTTTGGCGAGATGTTCTATTTTCTCGAGAATTCCTCGTTCAAGGCGTATACAGGGGGTGAAAACGGCATCGCCGGGGTGCCTTCGCCAGAGCTCAGTCTGGGGTTCATCGACATCCAGATCGGCAGTGGCTGGCCGATGTACTGGTTCGTGGCCGTGATCTTCTTCATCGGTTATCTGATTGCGCGCCGCATCGTGCGCTCGCCTTTCGGTACCGTGCTCAAGGCCATCCAGGGCAATGCCAAGCGCGCCACGGCCCTGGGGCATTCGATCCAGTCGTACAAGCTCACGGTATTCATCGTTGCGGCGGCCTATGGCGGGCTGGCGGGCGGCCTGCTGGGCCTGTTCCAGTCGTACATGCCGCCCGATGCCTTTGCGCTCGATACGTCCGCGCAACTGGTGATCCAGACCGTGATGGGTGGTGCCGGTACCTTGCTGGGCCCCCTGCTTGGGGCCACCATCTGGCTGTACCTGTATGAAGGCCTGCAGCAGGTGGGCAATCTGGGGCCCTACTGGAAGCTGATCCTGGGCATCGTGTTCGTGGTTCTGGTCACCGTGTTTCGCCGCGGGGTTGCGGGCGCGCTCGTGGACTTCGCCCGGCGCCATCGCAGCCTGCCGGCGCACATCGATGCCGATGCCAGCACCCGGGTGGCCAGCACGCTCGACATCGTCGCGCCGCTTGCATCTTCCAGGCCGGGCGCACCGGTGCTCGAGGCCCGCGGCGTGAGCAAGCACTATGGCGGGCTCAAGGCCAATACCGACATCGATTTCACCTTGCGCGAGGGTGAACTGCATGGTGTCATCGGCCCGAACGGTGCCGGCAAGTCGACATTCTTCGCCATGCTGGCCGGTGAACTCCCGACCACGACCGGGAAAGTCTTTTTTCGTGGCCAGGAGATCACCGGCATAGGCGTCACGGCGGTCTGCCAGCTGGGCATGAGCAAGAGCTATCAGATCAATCAGCTGTTCGAGCAGCTGACGGTACGCCAGAACATGATGATTCCAGTGCTGGCCCGGCTGCGCGGCAAATATCGCAGCGATCTGCTGCACCGGCTGCACTCCGACAAGCTCGATGAACAGGTCAATGCGGCAATCGCCATGGTCGATCTCACGTCGCATGCAGACATCCAGGTATCCGAGTTGTCGTATGGCGAAAAGCGGCGCCTCGAGATCGGTCTGGCACTGGCCACCGGTGCCAATGTCCTGCTGTTCGATGAGCCGCTGGCCGGCCTGGGGCCGGAAGAGCGGGTGCTCGTGATCCGCTTGTTGAAATCGATTCGTGACGGGCGCAGCATGGTGATCGTGGAGCATGACATGGATGCCATGTTCGAACTGGCCGAGCGGATTACGGTATTGTACGAGGGGTGCAAGCTGGCCGAGGGGGCAGCCGAAGACATCCGCCATGACCCCGATGTCCAGGCGGCTTATCTCGGAGGGATGGACGATGAGTCTGCTTGAAGTCGACAAGATCAACAGCTATTACGGAGATTCGCACATACTCTTCGATGTCTCGATGCGCATCGAAGAGCATGAAGTGGTGGCCCTGCTGGGGCGCAACGGCGCGGGCAAGAGCACGACCATGAAGTCTCTCATGGGCATGGTCGAGGTCAAGTCCGGGGTCATCCGCCATCGCGGGGTTGAAATCCAGCATTTGCCACCTTATTCGCGCGCCGCGCTGGGCATCCAGCTGGTACCTGAAGAGCGTCGCGTGTTCGGCTCGATTTCCGTACAGGAAAATCTGCAGCTGGCGGCCATGACGGCCGAGAAAGCGCGCTCGCTCGACGAGATCTATGCCACGTTTCCGCGCCTGGCCGAGCGCAAGCGCAACCGGGGCAAGCAATTGTCGGGGGGAGAGCAGCAGATGCTCGCCATTGCACGCGCCATGATCCGCAACGCTGACATCATATTGCTCGATGAGCCATTCGAGGGGCTGGCGCCGCTGATCGTGCGTGATTTGATGCGCGTCTGCCGGCAACTGGCCGATTCGGGTCAGACCATCGTCATCGTCGAGCAGAATGTGCGCGCGGCGCTGTCACTTGCCGACCGTGCCTATATCGTCAACAACGGGCATGTAGTCTACGAGGGCACGCCCAGGGATCTGAACGAAAACACGGATGTCATAGAACGGTATCTGGGTGTCAAGGCCTGAGTCTGTTCAGCGAGATAGGCCATGGCAGTGGTAAGCTATGCGTCATTTCTGCTGATTCTTTCTGCTCATGCCTGCCCCCACCCGCCCTGCTGCGGCCGCCTCTGGCGGCCTTTTGCACTATGTGGCATCCAGCCGCCTGCCCACGCCCTGGGCCGTGTTCCAGATCCATGCCTTCGTCGAAAGCGCGACGGGCAAGGAACATGTTGCGCTGACCCTGGGTGATTTGCCGGGTGAAGGCCCCGTGCTTACGCGCATCCATTCCGAATGCCTGACAGGCGATGCCCTGTTCAGTCAGCGCTGCGATTGCGGCGCCCAGCTCGAGGCGGCCATGCAGCGCATTGCCGAAGAGGGCCGGGGGATTCTCATGTACCTGCGCCAGGAAGGCCGGGGCATCGGGTTGCTCAACAAGATCCGTGCCTATCACCTGCAGGACGAAGGCGCCGATACGGTCGAAGCCAATGAGCGCCTGGGTTTCCCGGCCGACCTGCGGCGCTACGACCTGTGCCTGCCCATGCTGGAGCATTTCGGCATACACAGCGTGCGCCTGATGACCAACAACCCGCGCAAGGAAAGAAAGCTGGCCGAAATGGGCATCAACATTGCCGAGCACATCCCCCTGCAGGTCAATCGCAACCCGTACAACGAGCACTATCTGCGCACCAAGGCGCGCAAGCTGGGTCATCAGTTCAAGGAATACTTCGGCGAAGCCCCCTGAACGGCGCTGGTTTTCCGGCAGTCATGGTTTGAGGCACTCAGAGGTCGCGGGCAGTACGGCCCAGTTCAGGTCGATCAGCGTACCCTTCGGACCGGACCACGGAATGTAGTCGCGCCCTTTCCAGGGGGCTGCCTCGTACAGCGCACGCACTGCGGCTGCGGGTCGACCGCGGCCGGCTTCGCTCCAGGCGATCAGGGCACCGCAGGCCAGGGCCGTGCCAGGGGCAAACCAGGGTGACTTCGCGTCGCTGGCATCGATATATACGCGCGTATTCTGGCCCGTATGCAGGGCAATGTTGCCGCCCAGCCACGTATTGGCCACCACTACGCGCAAAGGTCGGCCGGGCTGGTGCGTCTGCCAGTGCGCCAGCGCATGGGCTGCCAGCACCGGGCCGGGGTAGGTGGAGCGCGAGGCATGGCCCACCGCCTGGGCCACTGGGCCGCGGGCGAGCGCGTACGTGCCGGCCATCACGATCTGCAGGGCGGCTGTCAGGATCAGCAGGCGGCGCAGCTGCTCGCTGTCCAGGCCGCGCATCCAGGCCAGACCGTAGAAGCCGAACAGCACGAAGAAGGTACTGGCCCATGAGGCTTCCAGCTTGGATCCCAGCACCAGTGACACCAGCAATGTGCTGAAGACGGGTGCCAGCCCTGTCCACAACAGGAAGCGCCGCGCGTCGGCATCGAGTTGGGCCCAGTACGACGGGGCGTGTGGCCGAATGCCGCCAGCAGAATCCAGGGCCTTGAAGATCGGGTCGTTTGCGGCCTGCCCCGGCCCCCGGTTGGCGCGCCAGCGATACCAGGCCGCCCAGAGCCCGCCCAGCACCAGCATGGGCGACAGGCGCCCCAGCTGATCGAGCGCGAACTTCAGTAGGGAGTGCAGCGCGCCCAGGCGGCTGGCGGCCTGCAGTGAAGTATCCGCATAGCGCAAGGGCTCGAAGTGGTGAGCGAAGAGCCAGATGATGTGGGGGCCGAGCACCGCCAGGAACACCAGAGCAGACAGGCCGATGCCCAGCCAGATGCGGGTCTGGCGCCACAGGCCGCTGGCCAGGATATACAGAAGGAACGCGGCAAACTGGATCAGCGCACTGTATTTGGTCAGCATGGCCAGGCCAGCCACCAGGCCCAGCCATGCCCAGTCGCGCCAGCGCTGCCGGTGCGTGGCGCGATGAAAGAGCCAGATGCCGGCCGTGATGGTCCAGAGCTGGGCGGTATTATGGTTGTAGATCGTGCCACGCAACGAGAAGTAGGCCGTGACCGACACCAGCAGGGTGGCCATCAGCGCACGCCGCGGTGTCGTCAGCTCGCAGCCCAGCTTCCATACAAACCACAGGCCCAGCGCCGAGAACATCTGGCCCATGAGAAAGGGCAGCCAGACGGATGCTCCCAGCCACTGGATGGCCAGGTGCATGAACCAGGTCGGCAAGGGTGGATGCTTGGTGTAGCCCCACTCGAGACTGGCGGCCCAGACCAGCTCTTCCATGCCATCCAGATCGGGGGCGCTGTGACTGAGCGCGCACAGCACCGTCCAGAGGGCGGCAATGGCCAGCAGGTAGGCCAGAACCCATGGCGGGCGGGGAGGGCGGGTGAACAGGGGGAGTCGAACGGGCAAGGACGGCATCTGGCCAAAAAGTATGAGTGGTCAGGGTGAGGCGATCAGCGTGTGTCGCGCTGGATGGTCACGGATTGAGCCTTCATTTTATGGGTTGATCAGCGAACGTGCCGGATCGTGGCCTGGCCCCCGGGGATTGTCCTGGCCAGGCTGTGCATGCAGCAGTGCGACCAATGGTCAGCATGCTGGGATAATGAAGGTCATTGTTCACAGGAGATCATCATGTCCCAACGCACCCTCATTCGAGTCACTCCGGCGCATGCCACCCAGGACGGTGCGGGCGTACGCCTCTTGCGTGCACTGGGTTACCAGCAAGGCGCCCGCATGGACCCGTTCCTGATGCTGGATGCATTTTCTTCGGATGATCCGGATGATTACATCGCCGGCTTTCCACCGCACCCGCATCGGGGGTTCGAAACCGTGACGTATATCGTGGACGGCCACATGCGTCACCGCGACCACCTGGGCAATGAAGGCGACTTGCGCGCAGGCGGTGTGCAGTGGATGACGGCTGGCCGGGGCATCATCCACGAAGAAATGCCACAACAGGAAAATGGCCTGCTGCGCGGGTTCCAGATCTGGCTCAATCTGCCGGCAGCCGATAAAATGCAGCCGGCCCATTACCGGGATATTCCGGCCAGTGAAATCCGTGTGGCGGATCTGCCCGACGGCGGGTTCATCAAACTCATCGCAGGCACCATCCCCTGGGCCACCTGCCCGCTGAAGGGGCCGGGCGATGGAAATCCCGCCACGCAGCCGATCATCGCAGACATCTGTGTCATGGCGGGGCAGGCAGTGGATGTCCCCATCCCGGCCACCCATCAGGTGTTGCTGTATGTATTCGAGGGGCAACTGCAGGCAGGTGACCGGGTCGTGCCAGGCGCACACACAGCCTGGTTCGGGCCCGAGGGCGATACGCTGCATGTTGAAGCGACACCGTCCGAAGGGGTGCGCGTGCTGTTGCTGGCGGGCAAGCCGCTCAACGAGCCCATCGCCCAGTACGGCCCGTTCGTGATGAACACCGCTGAAGAAATCGAACAGGCCCTGAGCGATTATCGCCAAGGGGTTCTGGCATAGCGGTGGTCGGGCCCGCTGTCCGCGCCAGGCCCGGCCGTGTGATTTCTACGGTGTAGCCATTACTGTGTGATCTCTACCGCGTGGTCTCTACCGTGTGATCTCTGTCTCTACCATGCGATCTCTGATCGTCAGGATGCGCTTTGTGCCGCAAAGAAGTCCAGCGTGCGGTCGAGGGCCAGCCGGGCCGACTCGGGGCGCCACGCAGGCGTGCCTTCGCGTGCAAAGGCATGGCCTGCATCCGGGTAGGTGTGGATGGGCACGTCAGGCTGGGCCTGGCGTATGGCTTCTACGTCCTCGAGGGGGATATGCGCGTCTTGCCCCCCGAAATGCATCAGCACGGGGATGTGCGGGGTGTCGTTGCGATGGTCCGCTATATGGCCACCATACCAGCATGCTGCCGCAGCGAACTGGTCATCCAGGCAGGCCGTTCGCCACGTGAGGTAGCCGCCCCAGCAAAAACCGGTCAGGTATTTGGGTATCGTCGGACCAAGCGCCCTGGCGCACGCCTGGATGTCCAGCAGGGCGTCGGTGTCCTGTATGGCCTGGCGCAGCGCCATGCCGCGACGCATGCCGGCCTCGTCATAACCCAGTACTTCGTTGCCTGTGCTGTGCGGGGCACGGTCGAACAAGGCGGGGCAGATGGCACGATACCCGTGCTGCGCAAAGTGTGCAGCCATTTGCTGGATGTGCTCGGTGATGCCGAAAATTTCCGGCAGGATCACGATCCCTTTGGGGGCATCTTCGAGGCCGTCGACCCAGGCGGTGAATGTATGGCCATCAGTGGCCTGCAGAGTATGGAACATCAGTGTTCTCCATTCCGGTTGTGGGGCAGGGCATGTGAATCGTTCAAACCCTGCATGCGCAGGCGCGGATCCTGCCGATAGTATTTTGCCAGCAGTTCATACCAGAGCGGCCACGCCCTGGCCAGCGGTTCGGGATGTACAAAGAAGGCCTCCGAACTGACGGCAAAGAATTCTGCCGGATCTGTCGCGGCATAAGGATCCAGGGGCAAGCTGTCGTACCAGGGGGTCGCAGCATCGGATTCGGGATCCACATCCGGCGGGATCGCGCGCTCCACCGCGTCGAGGCGGCGGTCGAAATCATCCAGGCAGGCGGTCAGTATCCGATGCCAGTGCCGTGCATCCAGATCGGGGTGCGCGCGCAGCCCCGGCATGCCGTCGGCTGTGCCCGTTCTCTGGTCCAGCTTGTGGGCAAATTCATGAATGACCACGTTGGCGCGACGATCCTGGCCGGGTTGGGCCTCTTCCCATGACAGGATCACCGGCCCGCCTTCCCAGGCCTCGCCAGCGGTCTCCATCATGTATTCGTGCACGACCCCGGCCTCATCGACTTCTGTGCGCGGGACCATGAAGCCGCCCGGATAGACCACGATCTGTGTCCAGCCGTGATAAAGCGACGTATCCAGGCCGAGAATGGGCAGCGCCGCCTGAATGGCGATGGCATGACGCATCGCCGGGATGACCTCGAGCCCGTGGGCCCCGTGAAAGCTCTTGCTGGCCAGTATCCAGGCCGTATGCTCGCGCAAGGTATCGAGTTCAGGCGCGGTCAGCCCGGCAAGAAAGGGGTGCCAGGCCACCAGTTGGCTCCAGGTGGCCTCATCGAGTGCATCGAGCGCCCGCCTGATGCGGGTTGGGTGCGCACTGCGCCCTGTGAACCAACGCAACATATTGCTATCAATTTCGGACGAATGATAGTAAAATAGCATGCATAGGGGCCGACTTGGCTTCGACGTGGGTCACAAAGCAGGATAGTGCATACCGAGCCCCAGTTCGCTCGTAAATCCACTGGAAAACCATAAACGCCAACGACGAGCGTTTCGCTCTGGCCGCTTAAGCGGTGAGCCGCTGCACCAACTGGTCTCTGGGTTGGGTAGGGAAACCTACAGCAGCGTCATTCACAGAGAATCGGGTTTGGTCAGGTCGCTGGGCCACATCTTAAATCAGTGCGAATCGCCGCGGAAGGGCCTGTCAACCGGCACGCTCCAAGGTCAAAGCACAAAAATTGGTCGACTAAGTATGTAGAGCTACTTGTGGCGGTCTTGCGGACGGGGGTTCAATTCCCCCCGGCTCCACCATTTAGAAAAGACAAACCCGTCTCTCTGGGGTCATTCTCCGGGGTGACGGGTTTTCTTTTTCCCCTTATTTCTAAAGGGTTTGCGCCCGTCTCACATCTTTCCAAATCCCCCTCCGCACC